>MDTE01198168.1_pt1 | contig 41944 bp, 51 predicted proteins | sample 811231 | NCBI WGS metagenome assembly MDTE01 (sample SAMN05326651, study PRJNA326480) | marine metagenome | isolation source: seawater | place: Indian Ocean: Red Sea | collected 2010
AACTCAAAAAGATTGGAGAATGCCTTGTATCCAATATAACCAATGCAGCCAGTTGCAATTATCATGTCAGCTTGTGGCAGATCTTGGATTGGTAGATTCTCAGATTCTAAATTTACACATATTCCTTTTTTGCAAAGCCCTACATTTTCAGAGAATTCAAGTGCAGGTTGAGAAATATCTATTTGATAAAAATCAAGCGCATCATCAGATGAAAGATTTTCGAAAAACTGTTTTGATTGTTCAATTGATGGCTCCTGTCCCAAAAAGAAATCATCAACATCAGACATTGTAAGATTATATTTCATCAACATAGAATTAATTCCATAAGAACTTCCAATGTCAATAATGTTTATTTTTTTTTGGAGAGTTTTTTTGTAAAGTTGTTTTGCAATTGAAATATACAATGGTTTTGTTTTATCGGCAATGCGATAGTCTAGCCTCTTCATTTCTTTGAGGTATGCATTTGGAAATTTTTGCATGTAAATGTCCGAAAAATCTTTTTTTACTTTCAGCTCTATCATTTGTATCTGTTACTTTAGCAGCACTTGTATTAAAACGTCTTCAAGAAATCCATAATTGGATTAAGTGAATTAAGAGCTCCTTTTAAAGATACAGGAAGAGAACCAATTTTGTATTCTCGTTTCTTTTCAGCAGAGAGTTTATAGACATTTTCTTGTTATTGGTGTGAATTTTTCCACTTGACTCATGGAAAGACTTTCTCATGATTATCTTTTGATTTCTCTAACAACATTGCAAAATTAATTTTATTTGGCTTGCCACCTACTAATCCACCAATTCCTCTTTTTTCTTTAGTCACAAAAATACCATCATTACCCATTCCTTGCACTTCTTTTAACTTATTCACAATTTCCGATACATCTGAATTTCTAGATATGATATAAGCATGGCTCAATTTTGCTTCTCTTTCTTTTAATATTCTGAGTTTTTCAATAAATTGATTAATCTCATTCCATTCATATTGATTCATTTTACATTCGACAACAACAAGAATTTCATCATCCTCACTTAAACAAGCTATCTTAAAGTCCCCAATATTAGGAACCGGATAATCTATGTTGACTTTAGCCGATTGAAATTCATTCACTAACCACATAGTAGTTCTAATTAACAAATAGTCATCCCTTTCAACTTTATCTTCCAAAATTGCATAATACAAAGATCTAATTGCTTGATCATTCATTTTATTCAAACTGTTCATCATGCCTGAACCTAATACTGATCTTTCTTTTTTTGCAATATAATTAATCAATCCTATTGGAATTTTTATTTTGATTAATTCATCTACCATTTCTTCTCTAGTTTTCATTTCTAACATTATCGGATACTTTTGTAATAAGTATTACCAAATTATTTGCTTAAACTAAATAATGATTACAGTATATCTATTATATGGCCAAAAAAATTACCAATATCACTCTTGTTCATGAATGTGACGATTCAAACTGTCATCTAGATAACCAAGAACAAACTGAATGGATAAAAAATATTCTTCCTAAAGAAAAACTTGGTTGGAATTGGAAATTAACAGATATCAAAGTTTTTGATGTTAACAGCCCTAGTGCAGATGATGCCGATTCGTATATTTCTAGTGTTTTAGATAACAAAGATGAAGAATCTAATAATTAGGTTCCTTCAGTTGCACGTTTTAACATGAATGCACCATTATCCATCATTAATTCAAACACATCGTTTACTTCAAAACGAACTCCTAATAGATCATATTCTGCTTCTGATAGGAATAAAGTCATTTTTGGTAGAACCATTTCTCGAGGATTCATAGGAAAGACTCCAATTGATTGAAATTGAGAAATTATTCCTTTGACCATTTTAGATTCATCTGTACCAGTCATTCCTCCTACCATACTTGAACCAGTTCTGTCACGAACTTCTACTAGTTCAATTTGTTTACCAGGTTGCGCTGTCTCAGGATCAGATACACTACTAATCTTATGAACTCGGACTTTAACCATATAGAGTAATAATTTACATTATTTATATCTCTAAAGTTTTGAAAAAATATCTTTTATAATTAAACATTTATAATATATTTTTATTAAGTTAACTTAATTGACAAAATTTTTAAATCCAACTATTGGCGATTTCTCAATTTCCTTATCTGATGAACATAAAGATATTCAAGACTTGGCACGCGAATTTGCAAATAATGAAATTCTTCCTATTGCTAATAAAATCGACGAAGAAGATAAAATTCCTGATTCATTAATACAAAAAATGTCTGAATTGGGCTTTCTTGGAGTTCCATATCCAACCGAATATGGTGGTATTGGTATGGATTACCTTTCAATGGCAATTGTTATTGAAGAATTAGCTCGTGCAAGTTGTGCAGTTTCTGTTATACCTGTAGCTCATACTCTGATCACAATGCCACTCACAAGTTTTGGCACTGAAGATCAAAAACAACAGTTTCTTATTCCTCTTGCCAAAGGTGAGAAAATTGGTGCACATGCAATGACTGAACCTGGAGCTGGTTCAGACCCTGCTGGAATATCTACAAAAGCCACTAAAGATGGAGATGATTGGATAATTAACGGTACAAAAGCCTGGTGTACCAATGGAGATATTGCAGATACTTTCTTAATCTTTGCTCGTACATCTGAAGAAGAAAAACGACATATGGGTATTAGTGCCTTTATTGTAGATCGAAACACAGATGGATTTACAGTAGGAAATGCACTTCCAAAAACTGGTATACGTGGTTCGAAATCTGTTGAATTAATTCTTGAAGACGCTAAAATTCCAAGTTCTAATATTCTTGGAGAAGAGGGAAAAGGATTCTATGTTGCAATGGATTGTTATGATCATGGACGGATTGAAATTGCAGCTCAAGGTGTTGGTATTGGTCAAGCAGCTATTGAATCGGCTTCTAAATATATTACTCAACGTAAAGCCTTTGGACAAACAATTATGGATTTCCAAGGTCCACAATTCATGTTAGCAGAAGTTACAGCCGAATTACAAGCTTCTAGATTATTGACATACTGGGCTGCCTCTCTTAGAGATCAAGGAAAGGATTATGTTTCATCTGCTGCTATTGCAAAAATGTATGCAACTGAAGCTGCTGAAAGAGCATCTCTTACTGCTATAAAATTATGTGGTTCCGCAGGCGTTGCTACAGAATATCCTATGGAAAGATATCTTCGTGATAGCCAAATAACTAAAATCTATGAAGGCACTAATGATATTCAACGAGTAACTCTAGGCAGATTACTTCATAAAGAAACAAAAAATGAATTAGGAATATAATTACTTCTTATTCTTAATATTATTCTACTAATTCTTCTACTTCATTGCTAGAATCATTACCGACATTTTCTACGTTGGCTAATTCTACAGCGTAATCTTGATCAATTACTTTTGCAGTAATTAGATTTACTAATGAATTAGTTGAAGCTTCTCCAGTCACTCTTCCTCCTCTTCCACGTATCTGTCGCCATTTAAGATTGGTACTACCGCTTTTTGACTTGTAAATAATTCCTAACACGTCTCGAACATTGATAAAAGTAATATCACGTTCCTTTTTCAATGTAACTTTATCGGCAGCTTCAATATAAATAGAGCCAGTTTCACCGTCTTTCTCAGGGAAAACTTCGGGGTCATACAAATAACTTTCAGGTATATAGGACGCACATGTACTGTTGATAAGAAATCTTCTGAAACTCTCTAATGCTGATGTTGTATCTACATTAACCATAATATGACTAATATCATCTTATTAATTTAGTTTACGGGCTAATCATGAAAAATTTTATTACTGGTTTTTAAGTTTAGAATCTTTGATATAAGCAATCACTTCAGAAAAATTTTTTACCCGAATTAAATTATTATTACTGGCAATGTGGTTATTCCAAGGTTGATCATATACTAATGCCACCTTGTTTAAATTAGCAATTTCAGTTACTTGTATTGGCGAATCATCTACAAATATGTCATAATCTAAATTACCTTTCAAATAATACTCGTCAACCACAACTATCTCATTAAAAGTAATCTTAGTCATTTCTAACCATTGCATTACATCATTCATTGTTTTTTTATTCCTGGCCGTTACTAAATCAGTTTTTCCAAATTCCTTTATCTTGTTAATGTTTTCTCTTAATCTCATTTCCGTTAACTCTATTAATTTCCATTCCTTCCACGCATCATCAAATACATCTTCAAATTCTCTTTTTGAAATACCTATCTTTTTCCAAAAATCCCATTGATCAACATTACTTTTATCAACTTTAATATCAAATCTCTCATTCAATAATCTCATCCATATCTTTGATGCATCAGCTAATACGCCGTCTAAATCAATTGCAATTTTCATCTTATACTACGAATTCTATTCTTATTCTAAAAATATTAAAAGATTAAAAATTAATAATTAATTGACAATATTGACTACTAATCTCTTTGTTTACCATATGAATCAAGACGACCCAAAAAAATGTACTGCATTAAAATTAGTACGACTTGGCCTAATCCAAAAAATTACATTAAAAAAAATCCCACGAAATTCAATATTACTTAATCCTATGTCTGATGATATATTATGTAAAACAGATCAAAAACATCTTCGTTCAGGTCTTGTTGTAATTGATTGTTCATGGAAAAAAGGCACTGATGTTTTTAAAAGCAAATTTCCAGGAATTAATAGAAGACTTCCACTATTGCAGGCAGGGAATCCTACAAATTATAGTAAACTTTTCACACTCTCATCATCTGAAGCGCTTGCTGCATCATTATTTATCACCGGTAATTTTGAAGAATCAGAATTTATTTTATCTAAGTTTAAATGGGGACATACTTTCTTTGAACTCAATTCTGAAATACTTGATAATTATTCAAACGCTAATAATTCGGAAGAAATTGCTATTATTGAAAAAGAGTATTATCAAAAATTCTTATAATTAAATTTTACCACATTAGCCTTAAGTACAATAATTGCTTATACTACATATACGATGTTATTACCTGCTGAGATTGAAACTAAGACTTCTGTTCCTGCACTTAGAGCTTTAGTTGCAAAACGCTTAATCAATGAATATAATTTTAGCCAAAAAGATACTGCAAAACTTATTGGCGTAACTCAAGCAGCAATTAGTAATTATCTTCGTGGAACACGAGGAAATCTTACTTCTCTAGGTGATGATGAACGTATTCAAAATATTGTCGCTGAAATTACAACAATGATGATTGAAAAACATGAATTAAGCGATATAATTTCCAAATTCAATGAAGCTTGCAGTATAATCCGAAGCAACCGAATGTTATGTGATATTCATAAAAAATTAGAACCTTCTCTTGACGTTGATAATTGTCATGTTTGTGAAATGAACGATGACGACAACACTTCACCAACAAGCTTCGATATCTCATTAAAATAAATTCATTATTGATATCATATGAAGATAATTACATTAGGTACAGGTAACGCATTTACATCCAATGGCCGTGCTAATGCATCAGTTTTACTTGATGGAACATTTAAAATATTGTTTGATTGTTCACCTCAAACTATCCAATCATTAAGAAAATTAAACCTGGCACCCAATCAAATTGATTATATCTTTATCTCACATCTACATGGAGATCACTCAGGTGGTTTACCCTTTTTTTTATTAAATCTTAAACATCGTGAATCTGGAACAGTAACTGTTAGTGGTCCTCCTGGTTTAGAAAAACAAATACATACTGTTTATACTGAATATTTTGGCGACATTGATATGAATAAATTTTTTAAATTTCAAAACCTTGATTCAAAATATCCTTTTAACCTTGAATATATAGAAGGCGACCACTCGATTTTGGACTTTATATATAAAATTGAATATGATAATAAAACAATTGTTTATACTGGTGATACTCGACCTGTTGATTTATCTAACTTTGCTAATAATGCAGATTATTTAATCCATGAAGCTGGTGAATTAAGTTCAGATTTAGCAAACATATCAGCGCATACAACTCCTATTCAAGCTGCTAAAATTGCAAAAGAAGCTAACGTTAAGAATCTTATTTTAATTCATCGTCCCAATTTTGACCAAAAATTAATAGATGAAATTCACTCAATTTTCCCTAATACATTGATGCCTAATGACCTTGATATTATTGAATAAAATAAATAGTTATAATTTATTCTAGGCTATTGAAATTTGTTGAAATATTATTCTACTAAAAAATTTGGGCCTATAACAACTGGTCATAGACAATGGAAAGATAACGGACACTGTAAATATGTTCATGGATATGCTCGCCATGTAGAAATTACTTTTGGATGTTCTAATCTCGATGACAAACAATGGGTGATGGATTTTGGTGGTTTAAAAGAAATAAAAAACTGGTTAAATGAACAATGGGATCATCGTTTACTTATCGCTAGTGATGATCCATTGATGTCTGACTTTAAAACACTACATGATAAAGGCGGATGTAATCTTAATATTATGGATGTTGGACAAGGATGGGGACCTGGTATAGAAGCTTCTTGCAAATTTGTTTATGACTATGTTGATCAATGGATTAAGGAATTAACAGATTCACGTGTCTGGGTTTATAAAGTTCAAATTTGGGAACATGAAAATAATTCTGCATTTCTTACTAATGAGTAGGTTTTCAATCTCTTGACCTCTAATAACGCATTAATCTTACTTTCTGGCGGAATAGATTCTGCCGTAGCTCTTTGGAAAATGAAGGAAATGAATTATGACGTCTATACGATTACTTTCAATTACAACAAACGTTTTGCTAAAGAAATTGAATGTTGTAATAAAATCTCTAACATGTCTGGAGCTATATCGCATAAAACAATTGATTTAAATTTTCTTTCCGAATTCGAGGACGAAAATTATGATGAATCAAGTCCGTTATTTAATAACAAAAATAATATCCCGCCAAATTATATTCCATCAAGAAATCTAATTTTTTATTCTATTGCATTATGGTGGGCTGAAACTATTGGTATTGAAACTATAGTTGGTGGACATAATAAAAATGATATTGATTCTTTCCCTGATTCTAATAATAATTTTTTTCATCAACTAACTGATATAGCTAATCATTCTACATATGGTTCTAAAAAAATTTCTTACAATATACTTGTGCCTCTTAGTGACTTTAATAAAAAACAAGTAATTGAAGAAGCTCTGCGCCTGGATGTACCTCTTAAGTTAACATGGTCTTGTGAAAAACAAGAAGATGTTCCATGCAAATTATGTCGTTCATGTAAACTTAGATTAGATAGTTTTTCAAGTCTGGGAACTCGTGATCCTTTATTAACAATTTAGCAGCATACACATATTACTTCAATATTTTATATATGATGAATATACCGGTACGATATAACCGAGTTGATAATTTGTTAGACAAAACTAAACAAAAAAAATTCGCCTCTACTGATATTCTACCTGATATTCAAAATCAAAATGCATCAGTAGATGTATCTGCAGGAATCTCCAACTTTAGAACTCTATTTCAAAGTGATATCGGACCTTTATTCGTTAATTTTTCAATTAGTGTTTCTACTCAAAATACCAGAGGTGTTCACATGAGCCGTTTAATTAAATCTACATTGAAACATACTAATGGCAGATACATAGAAGATTCTCTTATACAAATTCATGATGAGATTACCAAAACTCAACCTGATTGCTTAATTAATGTAAAGTTCCAATATCCAGTCCACGATCAATTTCTCGATACTTCTATCACATTAAACCCTGATAAAAAATTCGATTACGACTTTAAACTCACAGGGATTACTTCTTGTCCATGTAGTAAAGCAATAGCTGGAGTGGGTCATATGCAACGAACAATCCTTACTTTAAAACTTCAAGAAACTAGTTTGATAAACTTTGAAGAAGTCGCATTAAATCTTAATGAATGTTTTTCTGCTAGTCTAAAAGAATTCCTTAATCGTGCTGACGAAGCAAATAAAATTATTGAAGCCCAAGATAATTCCAAGTTTGTCGAAGATGTAGTTCGTGATTGTTTAAAGAAATTTCCTAATGCTAAATATATTCATGCACAAAGTTTAGAATCTATACACTCTCATGATGCAATTGCATCATGGCCAAAAAATAGTAATAATTGATAATTTTTAACGATTAGCTGTTTTCATAACTGCCAAAAATTCTTGTTTATTTTCAAATTGAAGATATGAATTATGTCTCTTTTCATATCTTATACTTGAAATTAATCTTGAACCATAATCATGTCCTGGACAAATTTTTACATGATCATCTAATTTCATAATTTTTTGAAAACTTTTGAACAAATCTTCGTCCTTGCCACCAGGCAAATCAGTTCTTCCACATCCACCTACAAACAATGTATCTCCTGTAAATAGATAATTTTTTTTCGTGTCCGTTTTATCTGATAACAAATAACATATTCCATCCGGCGTATGTCCTGGCGTATGCATTACTCTTAGTGTTAATGCATCTAATTTTATTACTTCTTTATCTTTTAATCCTCTGTCTTTATTCGTTGGTGCACTTTCATGAGCACATATTTGTCCTCCAGTTCTTTGTACAGCTTCTTTATTTCCAATTGTATGATCCCAATGACTGTGAGTATTAAAAATATATTTTATATTCAAATCTAACTTGCGCACGGCTGTTATTACTTTATCTATATCATAAGACGGATCAATAATAAATCCGTTCCTAGTCTTGCTATCGCCTACAATATATGTAAAATTCTTCATATTTCCGACGATAATCTGCATAAATTCCATCTATTCTACAGTTCCTATGTTATACTACCTCCAGACGAATATATACTATAGGTTGTTTTCCAATTCTGGCGGTATACCTATGTCTACAACAACAATTTCTCCTGTTATATCATATTTTTTCATTAATCCAGTTTTTCTTTTATGAAACGTTACAGTTAATTCTGCATTTATTACATTATTTGTAATACTTCCATCAAGAGGATCAAGTCCAGACGGAATATCTACTGCAACTATCGATGATTCACTTTTATTAATTTGATTTATTACAAATGAAACTTGTTCATTTAACTTCCCATTTAATCCTGTTCCAAATAATGCATCCACGATTATATCTGATTTATTGATTTCATCTTCAAATTGTTCTGTAAAATTATTATTCTGAAAAATTTTAACTTTCTTTATTTTTTTTATATCTTCAACTGAATCCCAATTCTTTTTTATTTCATTTGTTTTTAATTCTCCTTTAATATTTATCAAACAAATAGTAATCTCATCAGCAAATTCAAGTAGATATCTTGCACATACTAATCCATCTCCTCCATTATTTCCACTTCCACATACTATCAAAATATTTTTTGATTTATACTTAGAATAATACTTCTGAATAACTTTAGCTAATTCTAAACCTGCATTTTCCATTAGAATTAATTTTGATATGCCAATTTCTTCTGCCATATCTTCTAATAACTTCATTTTTTCTGGAGTAATAGATTCCAATTAATACAATAAATTTAAGTTAAACCAGTATTAATAAAATGATATATGGAAAGCAAAAATTGTTCAGTTTGTAATAATCCTATGGACAAAGTTCCTGTCAGCGATCATATTGATTTTATCTGTTTATCCTGTGGTCCTTCTAGCCCTATATTTTGTACCAAGGATAATAAAGAACGCTAATTATTCCTAATAATAGCGTTTTCCTTGCCTGAATGCAATAATTTTTGCTGCACGAATGTCTCTTAAGGATCTCTTATTTGGTTTTGTTTTTTGATTAGATGTACCAGATTCATCTACAATCTCAATTTTTATCCTATCACTTACAACTGTTTTTAATGTTTTAGCAATATAACGAGAATTATGTTTGTCTCCTTTTCCTATCTTTATTACAATTTCACTTTCTTCAAAATATTCTATAATTTCTTTAACTATTTTTTTAACTTGATTTATTGATCTACAAACACTTGCGTAAATTTCTTTATCATCATTATATACAATTAAACCTGTTCTATGTCCAGGATCAATTCCTATTATTATATTATTACAAGTTAAGTTATTTAATTTACATAAAATAATGTATTTTTGTATTTTTGAATTAGATAATTCTTCTAATGTTATGAATTTATTCTTCAATGCAAAATTTTTTTCTAATTCAGTAGTAATAACTAAATTTATAGAATTAGGTATTTTTTCATTTGGCGTTAAGCTAAGAAATGAGAAATTATGACTTTTTAATATTCTTGTAATCTTATAGTATGCTTTACTATCAAGTGTAATAATCGCTATTCTAACATTAGTTTTATGCGATTCTTCTATTATCTTCAACAACAATTAGTATTAATTTTACTTTCTTAAATATTCAATTATACATATATAATAAATGTATGAAAATACCAATAAATCAAGACGATAAAAACTTTCCTAAAATAAATAATACTCAATTTCTCGATCTATTCAAATCGAATATTTCTACTATTTACATGGACAAATCTCACACACGGGAACAACTTATTCCAAGATTTTTATCATCTACTTCAAATTCAGAATTTATCATCTATCTTGATTTTGACGCTTGGATACGTAGCTATCTTAGTATTTCTCAAAATAATTCAAATATATTATTGCTAAAACCAACTCAAACTAATCTAGAGGACTCGTTACTTTCTATTTTATCATGGGATAAACCAAATTTCAGTTTCTTAATCCTAGATTCAATTCCTTCATTATATAATCTATTAAATCAAATTGAACCTAACCGAGCAAGCGAATTATTTTTCTATTATTTATCTTCACTAAGAAATTTCGTATATTTTGCTAATTCAAAAATGATTATACTAAATCTTTCCATCTACAACACTTTTTCTAATCCTGATAACCGATTTACAGGAATGAAAATTCTTAATCAGATCAGTGATAATATAGTTTATGCTAACTCTGTAAATAACAATACACAAATTTACGTTTATGATGATAAGTTATCAATAAACAAATCAATTAAGTTAGAAAATTAACCGCCTTTTAGTGTAACTAAAAAGAAACCAATGACTAAACCAATGAATGAAAGACCTAATCCAGAGATAATAAAAGCTGCTGTAGTTCTTCCTTTTGTTACTTGTTTTGTCGCTCTGGTGATAAGAATAAAACCTACAGTACCACACAACACTGAAGCACTAAGAATGACACTTTCCGCTAATGTTTGACCTTGAAAATTTGGTATAATTGGTGCTCCTATTGCATACGAACCGCCTTCTACTAAAGCATTTACAATTCCTGTTGTAAACAAAACAAACAAAGCTAGGTATGCGTACTTTATTGCTCGTGCTTGAAATACTGTCGACAGAGCATTTAATATTGTTCTTACAACCGATATACGACTTACACTTAACAATAAATTACTAGTTAGATTATCAATTTTCTTTTTTATCGCCATATCTTTTTTCCTCTCCTAATTCGTCCATTATCACTTGTTTTACTAATGTTCCTGTTGTTGATATTTCTAATAAGGTTTTCAGATAATCTTTTCTTTCGATAAAATCTAACCTATTTTTCCATATTTCATAACCTAAATCTAGGTTCTTAGCAGCAATCTTATGCGATTTACAAAATTCTATTCCACTTTCAACGAAATCATCACATAATCTACAACTCATCTTCGTTTCCTCTCATTATGACAATCTGGATTCGAACAAAAATTCCAGGGTCTTCTTTTGTATGTTGTTATTATTTTAGGCCAGGAACATTTAATACAACCATTTTTCTGTGTACGAATGTATCCATTTCTTGGTAAAGGTGCTTTTACTATACAATTGCCTTTTATATTTCTTGAACAAACTAAACCACGATTTTTAAAATTTGATGTAATCATTAATGTACCATCTAAACACACAGTACATTTTCTCAATATTACCTTCTCTCTAGATTTATTATCAATTTTGTTACTTGCACTTGTTAACATTTGTCCTATTTCTTTATCATTCTCTTTTATTGATTTTAAAACTAATTCTAGATCCTTTTTTGTATTTTCAATTACTTGCTCAGATGTTATTTCACCATCTTCTATTTGTTTTAATTTTTCTTCCATTTTCCTTGTCATTTCAGAAGATAAAATTTCAGGTGAATAATTACTTAATGTATTTACCAATGTCTTAGCTAATTCAGTAGGCGTTAATTTATTTCCATTAACATACATTCTTTCAATAACCGTACGAATAATGTTTGCTCTAGTCGATTTTGTCCCAATTTCTTCTTTTTCCATTTTTTGTATTAATGTCATTTGATTATAAGGAATAACAGGCTCTTCAAATTTCTTACTTACATTCATTCGTTTAATATCTAATTCATCACCTACCTCAAATTCAATATAATCTTCCTTTACTTGATTCTTATCATCCCAACCAGAATCTATCATCTTTTTTTGAGATGTATAGAAATCGTGTTTACCAATTTTAAAATATATTTCTTTTTTTTGGCCACTTGCAGGTTCTCTAAATAAATCAAGAAATCTTTTTACAATTAAATTGAATACTTTCTTTTCAATATCGCTTAAATTACTTGTAATTACTTTTCCTGTAGGATAGATACTTGGATGTGCATTATCTGTTTCTTTACCCTGTGTTGGCAAAATTCTTTTCTGAGCCAACAGTTTACTTGTTAATGTTTTAAACTCAGATAACTTGCTTAAATCCCTAATTATTCGTCGACAATCTAAATTTTTGGGTAATTTTTGACTATTTGTTCTTGGATAAGAAATTAATGCATTCAAATAAAGCTTCTCAGCAATAGTTAATGTTTGATATGGATTTAATTTATAGAGTCTAAATGCTTGTTTCTGTAACCCACTCAAATTAAATGGAACAGGGGGACTAATTTTAAACCTAGATTCTTTAATCTTGTTAACAATTGCTTTTTTCCCCTTACATTCATTTCTGATTCTTTCTGCCTCATTATTGTTTAGTATTTTCTGTTGAACATATTGAATTTTGATCCACTTGTTGTTTCTATTCATTTCCGAATCAATGTATGTATTTAATGACCAAAATGGCAATGGTACATAAGTTTCTCTTAGTAATTGATTTTCGACAAGATAAGATATGGTTGGTCCTTGTACTCTTCCCATACTTAGCGTTCTATATTTTTTACTATTTGTCATAAAAGCACGTGAAAGCGCTCGGGAAATATTCATACCATACAAAAAATCTATTGTATGACGTGTTAACCCTGCATATGCCAAATTAATATTAATGTTGTTTTGCATATTTGCAAAAGCATATTCTATGTCTTCTTTCATTAACGTTGAAAATTTTACTCGCTTCGCAATATTTTGTTTTTCATTACATGCATATTTCAATATATTAAAACCAATTGTCTCACCTTCTTGATCTAAATCACAAGCAAGAATGAATTCATTTGCATTATCGGATAACTTTTCAATGACTTTAATTCTTGAATTAATTATTCTCGAACGATTTCTATCTGCTTGTTTTGAAGGAATCCATTCATATTCATGAATTGGTAATTTTTGACGTTTCTTTAATAAACTCAAATTATACAAATGACCTATTGCTGAGCATATTACATAGTTTATCTTATTATATCTAACAAGAAATACATCAATGTTAAAAATTTTGAACGTTTTATAATTATTGTTTGATAATGCCTCTGAAATTTTTCTTGCTGCTTCTGACTTTTCACATATTACGAGTGAATATTCATCTACTCCTATGATTTGTCTTAGTTCTGTTTTATTCAATTACTTATCATTATCAATTAAATTACTTAACTCTAAATAGTGCTATTTCTTCATAAATTATTAAAACCTTAATTCTTAGAAATGAATATTTATAATAATGCCAAGAATTTTGATTGCATTTCTAATCTTAATAATTCTAAATCCTATTTTTATTCCTCAAATCTCTTCAAATTCAAATATTACTGGAAACGGAATAACTATTGCAATTATTGATACTGGCATTGATTATAATCACCCTGATTTAGGTGGAGGTTTTGGAGAAGGTAAGACTGTAATTGGAGGTTATGATTTTATTGACGATGATTCCGATCCAATGGATGAACTAGGTCACGGTACACACATTGCTGGAATAATAACAAAAATTGCCCCAAATTCAAAACTCCTAGCTTATCGAGTAGTAAATTATAATGGACTAGTAAAATCAAGTGATGTAATACGAGCTATGGATTTAGCTGTTTCTGATGGCGCCGACATAATTAATCTAAGTCTTGGTAGTATGGCAGAATCTGACGAACTTCGTAAATCAATAAAAGAAATTACTAAATCGGGAATAATTGTTGTTACTGCTGTTGGTAATAGTGGCCCGATTTTTGGCAGTATTGGTGATCCTGCTAAATACGAAGATGTAATCTCAGTTGGTTCACAATACACTGAAAATGTAAATTCAACATTAGGAATAATTAATATTGATAGCATTGAAGAAGAGATTATTGGTTTACCAATGGTTGATTCTGTCCCACTTACAAATGATTTAAACGCAGAATTAATATTCGTCAACTATGCTCGTGTAAAAGATCTTGATGGAATAGATCTATCTGGTAAAATTGCTGTTGCAAAACGTCGTGGTGAAACACCTAACGAAATTGTCTACTTTTCTCAAAAAGAATCTAACGTAGCTAAAAAAGGAGCTCTTGGCCTTATTATAATTAATACTATACCCGGAATAATCAAAGGCCGATTACTTCATCCAGGTATGGCTCTTGACTATAGACCAAGTATTCCTACAATGATAATTACGCAAGAAGATGGAGAAAAAATTCTTGATTCTTTAAACAAATCTACAATTCCAATTACTATGTCATTTCGTAATAGCGATTTAACTAATTTTGTTTCATTATTTAGTTCTCGAGGTCCTGTGTCATCCTTTTATTCAAAACCAGATTTAGTCTCATTTGGAGAAAATGTTAATTCTACTTGGATAAATAATTCATACCGATTTCAAAATGGTACTAGCTTTTCTGCACCACAAGTAACAGCTACTGCTGCTTTATTACTTGAACTACATGGCGAACTTAGTAAAGATCAACTTCTTGGTATAGTTGGTCCGTCTTCTAATCCTCTTACAAATTCATATAATCTCTATCTTCCTTCTAATCTTCAAGGTTCTGGCAGCTTAAATATTAGTAATGCTTTAGATTCTCCTCTTTCAATTCATGAATCACAATTATCTTTCAATCTTGCTAATCAACAATCTTCTAATGTACAATTTCTCACTATAGAATCTCTTGTATCAAATTCTCAAGAAATATCTATTGATCATAATCTTCAAAATCAAAATATTGTAATTAATCTAAATTCAAGTCAATTTGTATTAAATGGAAAAGATTCTATTGTAATCAAACTCTCTAATGAACTAATTAATTCAATACAAGAATCTCATGTTGATGAATTTCGTCTTCTAATAAGGACAAATCATTCTAACACACTTTTTACAATTCCAATTTTAACATTCTTTAATTCACTTTCTCTTGATATTGAAGAAACATCAGATTCTCATATTGTTAATATTCATGGAATAGATACATATGATGAAGCTCTATTACGTATATACAACACAGATAATGCTGAAATTGACGAACAAGTTTTCAACTTTGACGAAGAAATAATTTTACGTCTTTCTCCAGGAACTTATTGGATTAATATTATAGTTTCTTCTAATGATAACTTTGAATTTGGTGGAATTGAATATACAGTTACTTCTAGATCTAATTTGACTTCTACAAATTCCGATTCATCCATCTGGTTTTATAGTATTATACCAATTCTTGCAATTCTGATTCTATTATATTATATTAGAAAATTATTGTTGTAATTTATGCATCGACTTTAAATCTGCTTCAAATATTCTTAAATTTTCAGGAATTTCCATGACTATTTCATTCTTTAATGAAAGCCCTTGTTCTTTCTTTTTATTCCAAACTAAGGAATTAAACTCAATTATTTCTGAAGTAAGTACAGATAACTCATAATTCTCTTTGATTTCAGGAAAAATCTCTTTATGTATACTGGTTTTTGAATATAATTCTCTCCAAATTTTGTCTGTAATGAATGGCGTAATTGGTGCAAGAAGTAGTAATATATTCTTCATACAGATGTGTAAAGTAGACCAAGCAGCATGCATTGATTTTTCATCAACATCAATTCCGTAAGCTCGTTGTTTTACTAATTCTATATAATGAGGTGCAAATATGTTCCAAATAAATTCCCTTACTTTATTTGCTGGAATAAAGAAATTATAATCTCGATACCCTTCTAAAGATTCTTTAATCACTTTTGATAATTCATCTAATATCCATTTGTCCGTTTCTAATGGTTCTTCTTCCACCATAGGAAAATTAGAAATAAATCTTGCAGTGTTCCATAACTTTGATAAAAATTTACCAACTCCAGTTATCTTAACCTCTGATACACGAAAATCAGATCCTAAATTAACTTCAGATGCTGCCCATAATCTAAACATATCTGCTCCATTTTTTTCTAATATTGGTATTGGATCTATTGCATTACCTTTACTTTTACTCATTTTTTCTCCATGTTCATCAACACCATATCCCATAATCCATGCATGCGAAAAAGGCGGTTTATTTGTTAATTGATTACATCTTAATATTGTATAATGTAACCACGTTCTGATAATATCTTTTGATTGAGGACGTAAACTTGTAGGATAAGTCTTATTGAAAAATTCTTGATCCTTATTGTATTTTGTAATAAATAAAGGAGATATACTTGAATCCATCCATGTATCAAAAGTTCTATCATCTCCTATGAATTCATCTTTTCCACATTTCTTACAGCTATCAAAAGGAGGATTTTCTTTCCATGGTCTAACATATTTGCCTGGTTCTGGTAAATTCGGTTCATTACATGATTTACAATACCAAACAGGAACTTCTGTTGCATTATATCGTCTTCTTGATATAGGCCAATCAAGTGAAATGGCCTCAATCCAATCAATTAGTCTTCTTCGATGTTCTTCTGGATGGAATTTCAATGTACGTGCAATATCTAATAACTCCTCTTTGTATTCTATTTGTTTAACATAGTATTCTTCCATTGGAATTATTTCCATCGGATTTTTACTTCTTTCACAACACGGTGTTCTGTGTTTTATATCCTCAATTCGTTCTACCAAATCTGATTCTTGTAAATCTTTTATTATTGCTTCTCTAGCTTGATTAACTTTTAGTCCTTTATATTTTCCAGCATTTTCAGTCATTCTTCCTGCTGTATCAATACTAATCTTTTCTTGTAATTTTAATTCTCTAAATAATAGTACATCAGTATAGTCTCCATAACTACATATCATTACAGCACCAGAACCAAATTCCATTTTTGCACTAGGATGCTGAACTATTTTAACATAATTATCAAATATAGGAACTTTAACCTCTTTATTTACAAGATTCTTAAATCGATCATCTTCGGGATTTACTAGTATGACTTGACAACTTGATAATAATTCTGGTCTAGTAGTTGCTATAATAACATATTCTTCCTTTTCTTTAATGAAAAATTTAAGATAAACTAATTTCGATGGTAATTCTTGATAAAATATCTCTGCATCTGCAATAGTAGTCCTACATTTAGAACAATAATTATTTGGTCTTGAAGATTGATAAATTCGGTCTTTATCCCATAATTCAATAAATGTTGCTTGTGTAAGTGCCCTATATTCATCCGAATCAGTTCTATAATATTCACTAAATAGTCCTGACAACCCCATAAGCTTCATTGTAGAAATCATCTCTGCTTCTAAATCATCTAATGCAACTTTACAGAGTCCTGTAAACTCTTCTCTAGGTGTTGATATCATACTAACTTTGAATTTTTTTTCCGTATAGATTTCTACTGGAAGACCGTTTCTATCAATTCCTATTGGAAACAACACATTGTAATTCATCATTCTTGCAGTCCTTGCAATCATATCAATCTGTGAATAATGTGCCGCTGCACCGATATGCCAAGGCCTACCAGATGGATATGGAGGTGGCGTATCAATTGTAAATACTTCTCTATGATCATTTATATCAAATTCATATAACGATTCACTATTCCATAATTCTGTAATGCTTTTTTCAATTTCTACATTCCAGCGATTCTCTTTAATTTTTGGTTCCAACTAATTCATCTCCAATTTATTGAATTCTATACCTCAATATTGCTCCCAATCCACCAAAACTCATTAACATCTTTCCCTCTTCTGATCCACTTCCTAAAACCTCAATTCTTGTTCCTGCATCTGAAGCATTATCTTCTAAAATCTCAATTAAATCAGTTTCTGTAACAGAAAAATCAGATGCATTACATGAACTACATGATTCACTCAATAATATTTGTTTTTCTTGCACATATGTAGTTCTATTCAGGATTTTATTAGTGACTTCTGAACATCTATTACATTTTAATGAAATATTTAACATGTTCAAATCTTCTGATGCTATAATTACTTCAACTGCACCTTTACTTGTCGCATCCATTACTTCTTTTATTCCATATGCAGCAAGACTCTTTTCTTTATGTATCTCTGATAAAAATCTCTGAATCAACTTCTTTTCTTCTACAACTCTCATATCTTTCAAAACTTCTGCTGATTTATCTATTGCCTCTCGTACTCCTTCAGCTCCAGAATATGCTCCATCTATCTCTGTTAGGATTTTTTCTTTTAACCTATAATCTAAATACCCACTTTTCAAAAATGATTCTTTTGTGGGACCTGGTCCACTTATTATCAATCCTTTAATTTTATTTTGCTCTAGAAAAATCTTTTTTGCATGTTCTGCAACTCGATTATAATATCCTGATAAATTCATTTCCCTCAATCTTTCATATCTTCGCGCAGATTGACCTCCTGCTCTTGTTTTTCCTCCAACTCCTGATGTAATTACTTCATCAACAACTAATTTTGCACCAGTTAAAACTCCAAATCCTGCTTCTGTTGAATCAATTGAAATTACTCCAATTAAATCAACTTCTTTTATCATATCCATTAAATGCTCTAAATGAAAATGATCATCACATCTATAGAGATATGTTTGTACGGGTCTAGGTGGAATTATCTCGTTTACAAATACTTGTTCGCTTCCAGGCCCATTAGTCATCAAAGCTCCTACAAATAATACTATTCCATTTTCTGGAGTTCTTTTGAAAAGCTTCAATCGCTGTTGAGTTTTAGTTAATGCATCTTGTACATGGTTCCTAGTTGAATCTGATTTAATATTTGTTGCAGTTCCGTATTCTTCTCTAAGACTGTTTAATACTTCATGTAATGCCTTTTTAGGTGGAATATATAAAGAGATTAATTCAGTACCTTTCCCTGATTTTGTAGAGAGTTCTCTAAGTATTTTCCTTGTTTTATATAATGCTACTGAATCTATATTACTTGGCAAAAATTCACCTTGTGATTATTCTACGATGTCGTTTTACGTTATATTATATTTAATAATAAATGAAAATTAATAAGACAATTACTCGTAGACATATGTGGTTAAATGAAAACCGTAGTAATTAAATTAAGTGGAAGTTTGTTCTCATTCGACAAAGATTATTCCCAAGTCAAGAAAATAACAAAAACCCTAGACGAAATTAGCCGTAGTGGATATAAGGTCGTTGCAGTAGCAGGAGGCGGAAAAACTGCTCGAAATATGCAAAATGCTGCTCGGAACTTTAATGCAGACGAGGCATTTCTTGATCAACTTGGAATAGATGTTTCTCGTATTCATGCAAAAATACTTACCACTTGTATTACTAGCTCTTGTTCAGATGTACCAAAAACTCTTGACGAAGTAGTTAGTTGTCTAACTTCTTCAAAAATTGTTTTTACTGGAGGTTTATCACCTGGTCAAAGTACAAATGCAACTGCTGCTTTAATTGCTGAAAGGACTAAGGCTAAATTATTTATCAATGCTACCGATGTTGATGGTGTCTTTACTTCCGATCCAAGAAAAAACAAAAACGCAAAGCTAATTAAATCAATTACTACAAAAAATTTACTGAGTAAAGTCATTGATGACAAGATGAGTGCTGGAACTTACGACTTAATGGATCTACTTTCTCTAAAAATTATTGAACGATCTAAAATTCCTACTGTTGTAATTAAATGTGATAGTCGACAAATTAAATCTGCAATCTCTGGTAAATCTTCAGGTACTAAGATTACATCTTAGCTAAATCAATTCTCTTTGAAAACATGTTTTTGTGTTTTTATGGCAAGCATTACCTGATTGTTCTACTAAATAGATTAATGTATCTTCATCACAATCTATCTTTATTTCAAGTACTTTCTGTACATTTCCAGATTCTTCGCCTTTTTTCCAAAGTTTGTTCCTAGACCTACTCCAATAATGACCATATCCAGTTCTAACAGTTTCTTCTACTGCTAATCGATTTGCATAAGCCAACATTAGTATGTCTTTAGATTTACTATCTTGTACTATTACAGGAACCAATCCTTGACTCTTTTCAAAATTAATATCATCTATAGATAATTTTGTCATGTTCTCACTAAAACCTCATTTTCTTTTAAAAATCTCTTTAATTCATTTATATTAAATTGGTTATAGTGAAATACTGATGCAGCGAGAGCAGCATCTACATTTGTTTTACTAAATACATCAACAAAATGCTTCATACTTCCGCATCCACCGCTTGCAATAACCGGTATATTTACTTTGTCCACAATTTCTTTTGTTAATTCTACATCAAAACCATCTTCAGTTCCATCTCTGTCAATTGATGTTAATAATATCTCACCTGCTCCAAGTTTTTCTACTTCTTGTGACCATTGTATTGCATCAATTCCTGTTGCTTTTCTAGCACCATAACTAAATACTTCAAACATATTTCTTTCATTTCTTTTTGCATCTATAGCTACAACACAACATTGTCTTCCAAATCTCTCGGAAATTTCTGTAATTAATTCAGGTTTTTCAATTGCCATTGTATTTATTCCTACTTTATCTGCTCCACTACAAAGAATATTTCTTGCATCTTCAATACTACTTATTCCTCCTCCTACAGTAAAAGGTATATCTAGTTTCGAAGCTACATTGCAAACCATTTCACTTACAGTTTTTCTTTTTTCTGGAGATGCTGTAATATCAAGAAACACTAATTCATCCGCCCCCTCATCTCTATACTTTGAACCTAGTTCTACAGGATCTCCCGCATCTTTCAAATTAACAAAATGTTCACCTTTTACTACTCTTCCTTCTTTTACATCTAAGCAGGGTATGATTCTTTTTGATAACGGCATTCTTAATCCTCCAATGTAATAGCTTGTTCTATTGTAATTATTTTACTGTGTAATGCTCTCCCTAAAATCACATATTCCACGCCTATTTCTTTTAATTTATTTATATCGTCTATGGAACTAATTCCTCCACTAGCTTGAATCTGTATACTGGCGTTCTTTCTAATTTTTGATAAAGTCTCGAGATCAGGTCCCTCCAACATTCCATCTTTTTTGATTGAAGTTAATAGAATTGTTTTAATTCCATAATTTGCAAAATCTGAAATTGCTTTATGTAATTCTATTCCAGAATTATCTCTCCAACCGTTAACCATAATCTGATTACCAATATAATCTAGTGATAATATAATTTTTGATACACCGACTTCTTTACAAATCTCTTCAAATAATTCTCTATTATTTATTGCAACAGTTCCAATTACAATCTTACTTACATTTTCAGAAATCTTTTTGGCATAATCTACGTTGCGTATTCCTCCTCCAATTTGTATTTCTATCTCTGTACTTTCTGAAATTCTTTTAATTAATTCATAATTATTACCACGTTCAAGTGTTGCGTCTAAATCTACTATATGCATACGACTAATTCCAATTTCTTGCCATTTTTTAACAAGTTCTATTGGACTGTAATCATAAAATGTAGCTAAATCGGGATTTCCTTGTTTTAATCTCACTACTTTTCCATTTAATAGATCTATAGATGGTACTATTCTCATACATTTCCACAAACTGATACAAAATTCTCTAGTATTCTTGCTCCAGCTTTTCCTGATTTTTCTGGATGAAATTGAGTTCCAAATATATTGTTCTTATTTATCATTGATGTAAATTCTATACCGTAATCTGTTGTAGTCGATATGATCTTCGAATCAACTGGTTCTGGATAAAGAGAATGAACAAAATATGCCCAAGATTGATTATCAACCCCATCTAAAATACGATCTTTCTTATTTTGTTTAAGAGTATTCCAACCTATATGAGGTACTTTTACATCATTTGAAAAAAGCATTATTTCACCCTCGAAAAATCCTAGTCCTTCTCCTGGACCTTCTGCACTTTTTTCAAAAAACAATTGCATTCCCAAACATACACCTAAAATTGGTTTATTGTTTTCATAATAATCGTTTAAAATTCTCTGATTTACTTGTATTCTTTTTACTGCATGTTTCCAACCGCCTACTCCAGGAAGCATGATTCCATCATATTCTAAATTTGCATCTAATTCTGATGTTACAATAGTTGTAACTCCCAGCTTCTTTAGTGCAGTTTGAATACTAAATAAATTACCTACACCATAATCTAATATTGCAATCTTTATCATTACATCATTCCCTTCGATGAGGGAGTTCCATCTCTTCTACTATCTGCTGACATTGCTTCTCTCATTGATAATGCCATTGCTTTTATTGCAGCTTCCACTTTATGATGGTCATTATTTCCATATTCCACAATAACATGAATGTTTGCCTGTAGACTAGTTGAGAATGATTGAATAAAGTGATAAATATCTTCTGCAGGCATATCTTCAATACCATCTTTATCTATCTTCAAATCTGCAACTTGGAATGGACGTTTAACTAAATCTACTGCTGAATATGCTAATGCATCATCCATTGGGACGATAGCAAAACCAAATCTCTTTATAGATTTTCGTTCTCCAAGAGCTTTGTTTATTGCTTCACCTATTGTTAATGCCACATCTTCAGCTGTATGATGAATTAAATCTCCAGTTGCATCAATTTGAATATCAATTAAACTATGTGTAGCAAATGAAGTAACCAGGTGATCTAAGAATTTTACCGAAGTATCAACCTTTACATTTCCAGTTCCTTCTAATTGCACTTTAACTGTTATGTCAGTTTCCTTTGTTTTTCTCGTTACTTCAGCTTCTCTCAATTCACTCACTAAATAATTCAGGTATATCGTTAATATTACTTATTATTATATCCGCTTTGTTGTCTTTGAAAAGCATAATTTTATTTCGTTCTGACCGTGAACTTCCATATATCCCTGCAAATATATACTTCCGATTCTTCGATTTATCAGCTGCTTTAGTCATTAAAAGATCCTCCATAGAATCCCCAACATACAATATGTTCCCTTTTCTCGATAAATTTGAAGAAGATTTTCTTAATGTTACTGGATTTGGTTTATCAATCTTTGCCCCATATCTTGGAATTCTTGCTAGATCTTCAATGAATACATTTCCCTTTATATTAAAAAATTTGAATAATTTACCTAATGAAAATCTTGTTCCAATCTTTCCTCTTCCTGATACAATTGACATATTTTTATTAAATCTACTTTTTAGGGAAATTAACGACGATTCTTTAACAATTAATTTTTCACCCTCTATCGTACCTTTTTGATTAAAATTAATTTTCTTTGTTCTTCTTGCCTTTTTTATTAAATTTTTACCATAAAAAAATTCATCAAATACATTTGTTATAATGTTATTTTTCCTATCATTTCTAAAATTTAATAATTGTTTAGAAGAATTGATTAGGTTCCTTTGTTCCTCATCTAATCCTTTAGTGATTAGCTTTTCTATAGAATCTAAATCAAATTTTTTAATATCTCTTGCTAATACATTAAGTTCTTTTGTAAATCCTATTTTGGTATTCTTCTTCGCAACTCTATTTAACTTAATAGAATCTAATTTTCTAAATGAATCTGAAATATTTTTTGTATTAATGTCATTATATTCTTGTCTATATTCTAGCGATATACTACTCGGAATCATTGATATTATTTTTAATATTATTACATAACAAAATTTATAATCATTGTTGAATCCTCCTGTTTGCCTAAATAATTCTAATGTTGATTTCGATATCTTAAATTTTATAAATTGTTTATTTAACATTTTTCTTAATATATACGAAATAGTTAACTCTATACATTTATCATAAGAATTTTTTGAATTAATTAAAACTCCATCACAATCAAAAATAATTGTATTAATATTTTTAATATCCCTATCTGAAATTTTAAGATAGACTGCTTTATTATTAATTATTTTTTTTTGATATTGTCTTGCCATTTTCTTTTACAAATCTTGCTTTTACAGATTTTCCGTGATTGATTAAACCTTCTTGATTCGCTAATTTTTCAATTCTATTTACATTCCTCTCTAATTTTTCTTTAGTTGTTTTTGCTACAAAAAATCTTCGAGTAAAATCAACACTAGATAATGCTGAATAAAATTTTCCTGAACCGCCTGTTGGTAATACGTGATTTGTACCCAATCCATAATCACTAAATGCTGCTGGAGTATAATCTCCTACTAATACAACTCCACTAGAAGTTACTTTTTTTGCTAATAGATCTTGTTTTTTAGCCATAATTTCCAAGTGTTCAGAAGCAAAGTAATTTGCAAAATCAACACATTCTTGAATATTTCTTGCTAAAACGACAAAACCATTACCAAGTAAGGATTTACTGATTATATCTTTACGTTCAACCTGTTTTATTCTTTGTTTTATTACTTTGATAAGATCTTTTGCAAGTTTCTTTGACGGCGTCACAACACCACACAAACTATCAATACCGTGTTCAGATTGAGCAAATAAATCACTAATAATCAATTCTTTATCTGCACTATCGTCAGCAATTACTAATAATTCTGATGGACCTGCAGGTAAATCAGTTCCTACCTCTTCGGATATTATTTTCTTAGCTTGATAAACAAAAACATTTCCTGGACCTACAATTTTTTCAACGGGTCTTATAGTGTTTGTACCATATCCCATTGCAGCTACTGCTTGTGCTCCACCTACTTTGTATATCTCATCTACCTGACAAATATCTGCTGCTACTAATACTGAAGAATTTATTTTCTTATCTTTTGATGGAGGTGAACACACTACTATTCTTTTTACACCTGCAATTTTTGCAGGCACTGCAGACATAATTAACGATGAAGGATATACTGCATTTCCTCCTGGAACATAACATCCTACACTATTCAATGGCACTAAGTTATATTTTACATAACTGCGTTTGTCTCTTATTTCCACTTCCTTTACAAACTTTGAAAAAGATTTCATTAATTTCTTTTCAGTTTTTTCTATTGATTTCTTTAAAACCTGTAACTCTTTTATTATATCTGAATCAACATTTGAATATGCGGAATTAATTTCCCTCTTACTCACTCTTAATTCATTCGGACGTAGCTTAACCTTATCAAATTTCGATGTATATCTCAATAAAGCCGTATCTTTATTCTTTTCAACATTTTGCATTATTTCTTTTACATATTTTGAATCTATAGATTTTATTGTATTTCGACGAATCTTTTTCGAGATTTGCTCTGCTGTTGATGAATTATTTATTTCATAATATTTAATCAAATTATTTACCTTCGTCTTCGTGAATTTTATCCAGTGGAAGTACTTGACCAGGTCTATGTACAATCAAACCTTGTGCATATTTTCTCAAAGATGGCAATATCTGAAGAAATTCTTCTTTGGGTATTACTGTGTTTACAGAATACCATTCATCTCTTGATAATTCACTAATAGTGGGCGATTCTAAAGACGGAATTATGCCTAATAACCGATTCAAGTTATCTTTCTTTACATTCATAAATATGTGTACTTTCGATTTTGCTTCTACTACTCCCTTGCATAGACTCAATACATCGTATATTTTCTGTCTTTTTTTAGGTTCTTTTAATGCCTTTTTATTTGCAATTAAATGAGCAGAAGATTCCATTATCGTATCTATCACTTTCAAATTATTCTGCGCTAAAGTAGATCCTGTTTCAATAACATCAAATATTACATCTGCTTCTTCAGGAGGTTTTGCCTCTGTCGCACCAAAAGAAAACATTATTTTTACATCCTTGTTTGTTCCAGTTTTAAACCATGGTGTAATGATTGATGGAGTTTTGTTTCCATATTTCTTTTTATAAATCTCATTATTCATTACATATTGTTTAGCTAAATTCAGATATTCTGTTGAAATACGTAATTGTTTCTTGTTTTTTATATGATTACTTAATAAAGATGAAAAATTCTTACTCTTACTTGAATCTGGCAAGGCAACAACTATTCTAACCTTTCCATAATCTAAATCGAGTAATTTAACCACATCTGCTTTATTCTCTTTTATCCAATCTTCTCCTGAAATACCTACATCTTGCGTTCCTTCTTGTATATTTTTTGGAATTTCTTGCGGTCTTAAAATTTTTACACTTATACTATCGTCATTGATTATTGGTCTATACGTTCGTGTTTGACCTTTTATTGTATATCCTGCATTTTCAAAGAACTGATATGTAGCTTTTTCTAAAGACCCTTTTGGTAGCGCTAATTTAATTGTTGTCATAAAACTTCTGTCCTCTTTTTCACACAAACTAACGAAAACTTAGTTATTAAAGATAGTAAAATATTAAAGTCAAGACTAGAAAATGTACAAAAACGATTATTCGCGATGAATGCAATCACTCATTTTCTTCAAATAGATTCATCTTAATCCTTTATTTAAGCATTTGTTGTTATAATAAAATAATTAATTGGGCAGGGGTAGCGAATCTTAACAGAGCGAAGCCCGGTCAACCGCGGATTATTTAAGCGGAAAGGACTCAAGATCGGCTTGTGAGATATCCTCTCCTCTAGAGGTTCATGGGTTCAAATCCCATCCCCTGCACTTTTCTATCGATACTTTTTTTTGATTGAAAAATCTATACACTTAATATGATTATTAAATTCGATGGCAATATTCCAAAGATACCCTCTAGTACATTCATTGCTCACAGCGCTGATATTATTGGCAACGTTGTATTGGGAGAAGATGTCAGTGTTTGGCATAATTCTGTAATTCGAGGAGATTTTAATTCTATTGTAATTGAAAATTCTTCAAATATTCAAGATAATAGTATACTTCATGTTGATCCTAATGAACCTCTTCAAATTGGTAGCAACACAACAATTGGACATGGTTGTATTATACATGGCTGTACAATTGGAAATTCTTGTTTAATTGGAATGGGATCTCTAATTATGAATAGAGCTGTAATAGGATCTAATTGTATAATTGGTGCAGGTACTCTTATAACTCAAGATACAAAAATTCCTGATAATAGTATTGTTCTTGGAAGACCTGGAAAAATTTCTAAACAAATATCAGAATCTGATTTAGAATATATCAACTCTAATGCTAAAACTTATGTAAACCTAAAAAATAAATATCTTAACCAATAATCTATTCTTCTTTAATAAATTCAAGTGCAACCGAATTAATACAATATCTTTTTCCTGATGGTAGTGGTCCATCATCGAATACATGTCCTAAATGTGAATCACATTTATTACACAATACTTCTGTTCTAATCATTCCTGCAGTATTATCTATTTCAAATTTTAATGCATTATCATCGTGCGGCTCAAAAAAACTAGGCCAACCTGTTCCTGAATCAAATTTGGAACTCGATTTAAATAAATTATTGTCACAACACACGCATTTGTAAATTCCCTTATCCTTTGTTTCATAATACTTGCCACTAAATGGAATCTCTGTTGCTTTATTACGACATACCTCAAATTGCTCTTCTGATAATATATCCTTCCATTCACTCTTATTCATTTTCTCAGGCATGAAATCGTTTCGTTATAAGTTGATTTAACTTTTCGTTAAATTTCATTATCTAAAATGGGCCCGGAGGGATTTGAACCCACGACTTTTGGTTATCTTCTAATTATCCGAAGACCAACGCCCTATCCGGGCTGGGCTACGGGCCCAACATTATTGAAGTAATTTAATATAAAAGTACAAATTAATGAGAAAAGGATATTCACTATAAGTCCATAGATTTTCTTGTATAAGTGATTAGTAAATTGGAAGAAACAACTGATATTATTGAAGCAATTGAGAGCAATAAGGGATTTATGATCAAGGATAATGATTCTCGACAAGAATTAAAGATCAGGGGTTTTGGTGAGGGGAAAAAACACGGATTGTTATTACGAGACTATGAGGCATTATATCTTATTTATTCTTCTAAACTCAATGTAATAAAAAACAAAAAAAAGTTAAGTTTTAACGACGTTCTTCAAACCGCTTTACTTAGAGATGAAAATGCATGGACTAAATTTTTAATTTACAGAGATATAAGAACTCGTGGTTATGTTGCTAAAGAAGGGTTTGGTTTTGGTGCTGATTTTCGTGTTTATGACAAAGGAAATTTTGGTTCTAAAGCGGCAAAATATATTGTATTTGCAATGAACGAAGGTAATGAAATTAATATAAAGTCCTTAACAGATTCTGTTAAACAAATATCTCGAATGGGTAAAATTCCTATTATTGCAGTTGTAGAAAGACGTGGCGAAGTTATTTATTATCATTTATCCAAATCTCATTTTCGTGAGCTGTTTTGAATTTTAATCTATCTGCTTTACTTTCTTTAATTCGTCCAATTAATTCATTCATGATTGGATTAGCTGTTATAGTAGGAATTGCAATTGGCTCTCCTGATATGTTATTTTCCCGATTATCTGTTTATGGTTTTCTTACTGGATTTTCAATTTCATCTTATTCTATGATCATTAATGATGTTTATGATATTGAAATCGATAAAGTAAATCAACCTGAACGTCCTCTAGCTAAGCAAATAATATCAATTAATTCTGCCCTGTCACTGTCTCTTATTTTACTATTGATCGGTCTCACTTGTTCATTGTTTATTTCTAATTATAATCTAATTATTACTGTAATATTTTCTTTCTTATCTTGGTTTTATAATATATGGGGTAAGAAACAAGGATTAATCGGTAATTCAATTGTTGCCTCTTCAATGTCAATTCCATTTATTTTTGGAGGAATAATAACTGGTAATATTTCACTATTAGTCTGGTCAATCTCTTTAATCGCTTTTCTTTCTGGAATGGGAAGAGAAATAATTAAAACAATTGCTGATGTTGAAGGCGATAAAACTAAAGGTATAAGATCCGTTTCTATTCAATTTGGTTCACGAAATGCTATGATAATTGCATGTGGATTCATCTTAGTTTCTATTATTATATCATTTATTCCAATTTATTTTAATTTAATTCAAATTTACTATATTCCATTATTAATATTGACTGATCTAATTTTATTGTATTCAGTATTCATGCTTTCTAGAAATTATTCAAAATCCGAATCACTAAAAATTAAGAAATTTATTCTTTATGCCATGTTGTTTGGTTTAATTACTTTCCTTGCGAACAGTATTGTTGTATGGTAGAGGTATTTGTTAATGTGGACTGAAAAATATAGGCCTAAAACTCTCAGTGAAGTAGCGGGTAATGATGATTTACGTGGCAAAATAAATCAATGGCTTCGTACATGGGATTCATCTTTTAAACCAATTCTTTTACAAGGAACTCCTGGTGTTGGAAAAACTTCTCTTATCTATGCTTTAGCTAATGAACTGAATTATCATGTTGTTGAGCTCAACGCAAGTGACAAAAGAACAAAAAATACTCTTCAATCATCTCTTGAACCTCTTTTCCAATCTACTACTCTATTTAATGAAAAGATTTTAGTCTTAATTGAAGAAGTTGATGGACTCGATTCAAGAGCTGACTATGGAGGTGTTGACTTTCTTATCGACACCATAGATAGTATCTCTGTTCCAATAATTATTACTTGTAATTCTTCAGAATCTAAAAAACTTTCTAAACTAGTTAAGAAATGTCAAGTGTATAAATTTAAAAAAATTGATCCACGACAAATCAGTTTAGTTTTGGAATCTATCACAAAAAAAGAAAAAATCGACATCTCTCTTGACGAGATAATTGCTATTTCAACTAATTCTAACGGAGATTTGCGTTATGCAATTAATACTCTCCAAACATATGATTCTACTCTCGATCAAATACCTTCGTTTTCTTCTAAATCACTATCTCTAGATCAAGGTATTCGTCAATACCTAGATTCTGAAGACATACCTTCAGCCATGAACTCCCTTCTAAATACCAATTCTAATCCAAATGATATATTACGTGCAATTTTCAGTAGTATCGTTTCTAGTTCTAACAAAATTCCAACTACTGAATTGTCTACAATTCTCTCTATATTGTCTGATATTGATATATTATTAGGCAGGATACTAAAAACTCGTGAATGGAGACAATTAAGATACTTTAATTCATTTCTTGTTTATTCTTTATTCGAGCATTTATCTCCTCATCCAATAAAATTTAGTTTATATCAAAACCCATTTCCAATACAAGTTCGTATTTGGAACGATGGAAGAAACTTCCGTACTATTGTACAATCACTAAATAAATATAGTAACGAATCTTCAAATAATCTAGTTGATTTAATTCCTTATCTAATATTGATTCTTTCTAAAAATAAAAATCGTGATAATATTTTATTAAGACTCGGTCTAGAAGATAAAGAAATCAATACAATCAATAGAGAAATTACAAATCTATCAAAATCTAAGTAGATGATATCTCTTTTTGATTATTCATATAGGTTCTTAATACTTTAGGAATCGTGATACTCCCATCCTCATTCTGAAAATTTTCTAAAATTGCAATTAAAGTACGTTCTGTTGCAGTTAAAGTACTGTTTAATGTGTGAGTTAATATACTCTCTTCGTGTGGTTTATTTCTAAATTTTATTCCTAATCTGCGAGATTGAAAGTCTGTACAATTACTACAGGAAACTAATTCTCTATAGTTGTTTTGTCCAGGTAACCATGCTTCAATATCAAAAGTTTTTGACGCAACTTTTCCCATATCTCCTGAACTTAATAGCATAATTCGATGTGGTATTTCTAATTCTTTGTAAAATTGTTTTACATCTTCTAAAATCTCTTCATGTCGCGTCCAAGAACTTTCTGGATCTGTGATTGAAAAAATTTCCACTTTCTCAAATTGATGAACTCTAAATATTCCTTTAGTATCTCTTCCATGTGATCCTGCTTCTTTTCTAAAACATGGACTAATTGATACATATTTTTTAGGTAATTCTTCTATGGAAAAAATTTCTTCAGAATGCATTGCAGCTAATGCATGTTCTGATGTTCCGATCAAGTATAAATCCTGATCCTCAATTTTATAAATTACTTCCTCAAAATCTGACAATATTACTGCTCCACTCATTGGCTTTCTGTTCATTAAATAAGGAGGCTGCAACATAGTATACCCTTTTTTATTTATATAATCAAGCGCAAATGCAATTAACGCATAATTCATTCTTACTAAATCATTTTTCAGAAAATAGAATCTCGAACCTGAGATCTTACTAGCTCTTTCTAAATCTATCAAATCATTTTTTTCAGATAATTCTATATGATCTTGTGAATTCTTATTCAACCCTGTATCAGGTTTCCAATTTTCAATTTCTTTATTCGCTTTTTCATCTTTCCCAATTGGAACTGATTCATGTAATAAATTTGGTATTGATTCCAAGCGATTATTATAATCGTTTTGACTTATTTTTACAATATCCTGTAATTCCTCAATTTTAGTCGATATACTTTTCATTTCTGTTAATGTTTTTGATATATCTGCATCTTGTCTTTTCTTTGTTGATATTTCCTGAGAAATCTTATTACGTTTCATCTTATAAGACTCCAATTCAGTGATTAATTCTCTTCTTTTCTTATCTATACCTAAAAGTTCTGTGATATCTACTTCTACATTCCTATTTTTTAACATAGTAATAATTTTTTCTGGTTCTGTCCTAATTATCTTTGGATCAATCAATTATTCCACCTTTTCCAATGTTTTACTTGTCATGTCAATCATTGCTAAAACCTCATCTACAGTATTTAACAAAGTTTCTACTACGGTGTTAGATTTGAATTTTATCTCTAAAACATTATTATTTACACTCTGATTCATGGTTAATCCTTCTGGAAAATCTTTATTGTCTGGATCTAATGATTTTGCAATAATTACAGCTGTAGATTTTTTTCTGAATTTTATACTAATATCAATTTCTATGTTTTTTTTCATAACTAGTTTATTAGATATTGTTTTATACTTAAGATAATTGTGCAATTACTGATTTATACTTCCAATTCTTAGGAAGTATATTCTTCTTTTTATAATATTTAGATAATCTATGCACTTTAGCTTCAAGTAATTCTAAAGATCTTACATTTTTTCTATCGCCTTTATTTGATTTTAAGTGATTTTGTAAACTTAACGCTCTTTTTACTAATGCTTCTAAGTCTTCAGGAATTTCTTGTTTGATTCCATTCTCTTCCATAAATTCTTTCATGCTTTTTCCAGTGACTGATTTTATTGATGAAATTGCATGTTCATCTCTTAGTCTAATACCAATCTGACTTGCATTTAGTCCTTCTTTATTCATTTCAACTACAAGCTTTCCAATTTGTTCAGGTGTCAGTTTAACCCAATCAGACTTCATAGTAGATGGTTTCATAGATTGCGATTTTCCTCTACTATTTCCGTGTATTCTTGTCAATTGTTCTCTTCACCATATAAGATGTTTCTAATGATAAGTCTTCCGTTTTTATTGATTATTTTCCAACCATTCAGCAAAGATTCTAACCACTTTTGACCTATGTGATATCTGATTTTTTTCTTTCAATTCCATTTCAGCAAAAGTTTTCTTTTTTCCATTAGGGATGAATATTGGATCATAACCGAAACCCAATTCTCCCTGTAAATCAGTTGATACAGTTCCCTCACAAATACCTATGAAACTCTTTACAACTTTTCCTTTATCTCCATATACCAATGCGGAATGAAATTCTGCACTTTTGTCTTCTCTATTTTTTAACAATCTTACTATTCCACCGAGACCTATTGTTTTATAAACAAATGCTGAATATGGACCTGGAAAGCCATATAATGAATTAATATAAATTCCTGAATCTTCTACAATAAAAGCCTCATCAGTTTTTGAAGCAATTTCTTTTGCGGAATGTTCTGCAACTGATAAAACACTAAAAGCTTGTATTTCAGTTCCCTTTAAATCAATTACTCGGAGATCTAAATTATAGTCATCTAGTATATTCCTTATTTCTTCATATTTGTCCATGTTTTTTGTTGCTAAATTAATTTTCTTACTAGTCAACTCTTGCATACCTTCCTCTCATCTCAATTTTCTTTACAATCGAAAAAATCTCTTCAGTCGAATTTCTCATTATCGATTTGTAACCCTTCTTGAAATTGTTAAACACAATATTAAACACATCATTGTGTGCACTTTGTAATATTCCCTTAAACAATCTTATATCTACACCTTTATCTTCTAATTTTTTACTTGTTGTAGATAATCCAAAATCAATTAAACAAATGCTACCATTCTTTCTTATTATCATATTTGAAGTAGTTAAATCTCCATGAATAATGTGGTTCTTATGTAATGTTGCTACCATTTCTCCAATTTTCTTGCCTATTTCTGCTTTATTAGACTCGCTTTTTGTTAATACATCTCTCACTTTTGTACCTTCAACATTCTCCATAATTATTTCTGCCTGTCTTAAATCAACGAAATAAATACTTGGAACGTCTAATCTCTCCCTTACTTTGTTTAACATGTTGGCCTCCTTCAAAGTTCTATTCGATCTAATAAATTCGTCTATTTCATGACGACGATATTTCTTAACATCTCTACGTTTTGAAATCGCCGATATTCCGAACCATTCAGTGACCGTTACTGTTGCTTCTGCTCCTATGTTGACTATTTTCGCCATTTTACATCTACTCTATCTAATCTCCAAGATTGTCTTACCCAACTTTCATCTACAGAAACTTTTGTACCACTATTATATGCTAATATTCCTGTCCATGCTATCTGTGCACCACAATCTCCTGCATAACTCCTTGGGATAACTGATAACTTTGAATTTCTTTCATTACACATGTCTTCCAACATTTCTTTTAGTCTAGTACTTGCAGCTACTCCTCCAGTAATTATTACTTCCTTCTTCTCCAAAAACGATAATGCTCTTTCCGTAACTTCTGCTAACATTGCATAAGCTGTTTCTTGTAATGAAAAACATACATCTTCAACTTTCTCTCCTTTATCGATCATCTTCTTTGCACTTGTCAACATACCTGAAAACGAAACATCATTACCCTTTACAGAATACGGTAATCTCAAATAATTCTCTGACTCGCTTGCTAACTTTTCAATTGTTGCCCCTGCCGGTGAACTATATCCTGCATATCTTCCAATTTGATCAATTAATTGACCAATCGTCAAGTCTAATGTTTCTCCGAACGCTCTCCATTTACCTGAATTAAATCCTAAGATCATTGTATGACCTCCAGACACTAAAAGATTAACTGGATCTGTTGACCCTGTTAACAAACATCCTAATTCAATATGACCTATTGCATGATTAACTGGAACAAGTGGTTTATTTAATTTTAATGACAAAGCTCTTGCAGCAGTTGCACCAACTCGAAGACATGGTCCAATACCCGGTCCTGCAGAATAAGAAATGATGTCCAATTCTGTATATTTTATTTTTGCTTCATCTAGTGCTTTTTGTATTACTTCATTCGCAATATTCGAGTGATGTCTAGACGCTTCTCTTGGATGTATTCCAGAACCTTTTGGAGCTTTATAGATGTCTTTTACATCTGAAAATATGTTCCCATCAGCATCTACGATGGATGCCCCAAATGTATGAGCTGTCGATTCTAAACCTATGCAAATTTGTCCCGACTTCATTAGTTAACATTTAAGACTCTCAATTATGAATATATTTCTAACTGTATTGAAAAAAACTACCAATATTATGGCTTTTCGAACCATAGAAATCACTTTTGTCCTTCACGAGACTGAAAACACTGAGAATTTTTTATCTCATTTATGTAATATCCTTGATTTATCTCTCGATGATTTCAATATTAAAAATACTGAGGGACATCATGGCAATAATATAAAGCTAGTTAGCGTCCATCTTATTCGAGATCGTGTAAATGATATAGCTAAAAAAATAATTTCTTCTCTTAGCATTGATGATTTATCTAATCTTAGTACTAATTTAATTAATTATCTAGACGATAAATTCAATTTGTATCTACGTTTTGATAAGCAAGCCATAATTGACAATAATTTAGCAATTTCTTATGATGATTCTGTAAGAATAAAAATGAAACCAAAAAATAAATTAAATGAAACTAAAGCAATAAAATCATATAATGAATTATTGAGTGAATATAATTGAAAGTAAAAAAGAGATATCTACTAATCAACAAAGACAATGTTGACGAAGTTAAATCATTGAACCTAAAACATATTCGAATTGTGAGAAATAACTTTAGTAAAACAATAATCCTAAAAGTAAAACTTGATAATCTCTATTTAATCAAAGAACAATTGATTAGCCATAATATCGAAATTTTACAAGTCTCAGGTACACTCAAATCAATAAAAAATAAGAAGAATTAAATTATCTGAATACAATCTATCTTTGGGATGAAGTATTAGTCGCCCCAGACTGAGTTCAGATGAAGCTCCGGGATTATATCCTCTTTTAGTCTGAATTATGAGGACACTGCGACGAAACTGACCACTATTCTTTCCAGGCTAATATTAAATTTAATATTCCAAATAAATTACCAAACAAAACTAATCCAATTCCAAGTCCACTTGGTATTGTAGCAAATTCCATCATTATTCCTACAACAAATTCAGACATTCCTGAATATGCGGCAGAAGATCCTACATATCCTCCCCAATACATGAAAATACATGCAAGCAACGCACCAATTTCTAATAATGCTATTTGTGTATACACTAAATTCTTTTTTACATATTTTATTTCATATAATTTCCATAATAAATAATATGTAAATGTCCATGCAATGAATCCAATTACTGCAGCAAATAAAAATATGAAATATGCTAAAACCATGTAAATACCAGGCCATTCCGTAATTAATATTGGAAAAGCTAATTGTGGAATTAAAATAGGAAATAAAAATATTATTGCAACAATTGTATTTAATACCGATAGTTTTAGAAAATTCTTTACTACAGTTTCAATTCTAATCATATTATTTTCTACTCAAAACCTTGATTTCTGATGCTATTAAAATTACCGAATATATGGACCCTGTCCAGATTATTGTTGATGCAATTCTCTTCCAAATCTCTAAATCTTCTCTAAATGTTTGAATCTCTAATTGACTTAATAAAAATAAAAAAATAAATCCGAATAAAATGATGAAATTCCCCCACAGTATTGATATTCGTATTTCCTTTTTTTTCTCAATAATAAAATAAAATAACAAATTTAACAAAAATATTACGACTGAGATTATAATATATGGATTCAACAAAATAAGAAAATACATTTGATATAGCAAGCAAAATCCATTAAGTTATTGTTATATTTCAAAATTCTTATCCGGATAAGTAAAATTTAAAATATCCTGTACTAATTATTATCTGAATATGCCTGATTCGTTTATTCGACCTTTAAAGTCACTTAGTAGTAAAGATGGAGATCTTGTAGGTGGTAAAAGTGCTAATCTGGGCGAATTATTAAATGCTGGATTACCCGTTCCTGATGGATTTGCTATTACTACTCTTGCATACAAAAAATTAGTTATAGAGTCTGAATCCAAAACCCAGATAGAAGAAATTCTTAATACTCTTGACATTGACGATTTTAATTCAATAAATTCTTGCAGTGATCAAATTAGACAAGTTATTGAAGCTATTCCTCTTTCTGAAGATTTAATATCTGAAATTTCTTCTTCATACGCTTCTTTAGGTGACAACGTAGAAGTTGCAGTACGAAGTAGTGCAACTGCTGAGGATCTACCTACTGCCAGTTTTGCTGGACAAATGGATTCTTTTTTATACATTAAAGGAATAGACAATGTTCTTAAATCTGTTAAAAAATGTCTTAGTTCAGTTTTTTCATCTCGTGCAATATCTTATAGACATGAAAAAAACTTTGATCATTTCCTTGTTTTAGCTAGTATTACTGTTCAGAAAATGCTAGATCCTGAATCTGCAGGTGTTATGTTTACATTAAATCCTGTTAGTGGAAATAAAAATGAAATTTATATAGAAAGTTCATGGGGTGTAGGAGAAACTATTGTACAAGGTAAAGTTGATCCAGATTCTTTTATTGTTACAAAACCAAATTTGGACATTTCTTCCCGTAATATCAATACTAAAAAACTTATGACAATTCGTGGAGCTACGCAAGGAAAATTCGCAATTGCAGATAGAGCTTCTGCAACAGAAATTGATGTACCAGAAGAACTACAAAATGAACCTTCAATTGACGATAATATTGTAAAAGATCTCGCAAATTTTGCTGTCCAAATTGAAGAACATTATGGTAAACCTATGGATATTGAATGGGTATTTGAAAAAAATTCTCATGACCTTTTTATTGTACAAGCACGTCCAGAAACTGTTCATTCTTCATCTCCAGTTGACGTTGAACCTTTCCTGAAAGGAATAGGTGCTTCTTCTGGCGTTAGAACTGGCAATGCAAATATTATTCTAGATATAAAGGACACTTCTAGTTTCCAAGACAATCAAATTCTTGTCACTCAAATGACCACGCCTGACTGGACCCCTATTATGAAACGTGCTTCTGCAATTATTACTCAATCTGGCGGTGCTACTGCCCACGCTGCTATAGTATCTAGAGAATTAGGTATTCCTTGTATAGTGGGAGTCAAAGACGTTACAACACTCTTAAAACCTGGACAACAAGTTACTGTAGACGGTTCTTCTGGATTAATATATGATGGCACTGTTGAACTCAAAAGTACCTCTGAAATACCAACTTCTTTTGATAGTGAATCATGGCCAGTCACTGCTACTCAAATATATATGAATCTCGGTTCTCCTGACCTTATTGATAAATATAAAGCCCTTCCATTTGATGGAATTGGATTAATGCGGATTGAATTTCTTATCGCTGATAAAATTTCTAAACATCCATTAAAGCTAATTGAAGATAATGAATCTGATAAATTTGTTAATACACTTTATGAAGGAATAAGTAAAGTAGCTACTACAATTGCACCCCGTCCTGTTGTTGTACGTTTTAGTGACTTTAAATCAAATGAATATAGTAAACTCGAAGGTGGAGAAAAATACGAACCACACGAAGAAAATCCTATGATAGGTTGGAGAGGAATATCACGATACATAAGTCCAGATTACGAACCTGCTTTTCGTTTAGAATGTCAAGCAATTAAAAAATTACGGGATAGTGGACTTACAAATGTCTGGACAATGTTACCATTTGCTAGAAACACATCTGAAGTAAAAGACACCATAAAAATTATGGAAGAAGAAGGTCTTAAACGCAGCGAAGATTTTAAGATATGGCTGATGGCAGAAACTCCTAGTCTAGTTATTCAAGCAGATGATTTTGCTAAGTTATGTGATGGATTTTCAATTGGTAGTAATGATTTAACCCAACTTATGTTAGGTGTTGATCGTGATTCCGAATTATTATATAATCTTGGATATTTCAATGAACGAGATCCTGCCGTACTACAAGCCATACAATTATTAATTAAAGCTGCACACGCTAATGACATAACAATCTCTATTTGTGGACAAGCTCCTTCACTATATCCTGAATTTGCAGCTTTACTAGTTGAAGAAGGAATTGATAGTATTAGTGCTAATCCTGACTCGGTTATACGAACACGTCGTTCTGTTAATGGAGCTGAAAGAACCCTCTTACTTCAACTAAGAAAAAAATCAAAAAGTCTAGGCCTTTCATAAAATTACTATCTCAAGTAAAATAAACGAAAAAGACTTATTCACGCTTGATACTAAATCCAAAAACTTTACTTTTATTTCTTAAGGCGGAGTTGGCAGTCCTTCTACACCGAGTTGTATTTTAACAATTGATGGACCAATTCCTGGTGAACTGTCTTCATTATCTCCCATTCCACCAACATCAAAGTTTGTTACGTAGATTGATTCACCTGAGAATGCAACACTCGATGGGAATTCTAATGGTCCGGTATTATCATTTTTAGCGACCTCGATGATTCGTCTTCCACCATCACCTTCAGGTGTTATGGCCATTATCGCATTTCTTCGATTTGTTGCAATCCATAAATTACCTGCTTTATCAAAAGCAAGTCCATCAGCTCCAATTAATGCTTCATGACTTCTCCATACAGTTACAGAAACTATTGCACCATCTTCTTTTCTAGTTTCTACTTTATGAATTACTCCATTACCTGTATTAGAAAAGAATAATGTTCCATCATCATCAAAAGCTAATCCATTAATTCCAAATGGAAAATTAGGATCTCTGGAAGTCAATTGATTTGCAAATTCTTTTTGATTTTTCGTTGCCATGTCAACTTCCCAAAGTATTCCATTTATACTATCGGATACAAACATTCTTCCAAAATTATCAAATGCAATATCATTTGTAAATTTTAATCCACTCTTGTATAACTTTGCAGTACCTGGTGATGCAGCATTTATGTCATCTTTATTTAATCTCCAAACTTCTCCACGATTACCTGTAGCAACATAGAGATTGCCATCATGATCAAATTTGATACCGAATAAACCAACTCCTTCACCATCTGCTACAACTTTTCCAACAACTTCCATCTTACCCGTTCCTGGATCAATTCTTGAAATCTTTCCTGTATTGTCACCAATGTATAAATTTCCATCTTCATCTGATGTAATGCCTTCTGCAAACAATGAAAGCTCATTTGAATTAGGATCTAAATCTAAAAGTAATTGTGGTTTTAATCCAGGTCTTGGATCATAATTTACTTGACGTGGTACTACAAATATCCCTAAAACCATTATTACTAAACCTAATACTACTAAAATTACTAACAAATTCTTTTGTTCCATGTTCTCCCCTTATTCCTATTTTATTCACTCATTTATAGTCATTTCGCTGGAAAAGTAACAATCTTTAACATCGATAATTACTATATATAACATATGACATCAATTGATGAAACTGATAAGAAAATCATTGCTGAATACATTAAAGACGCTCGCGTTTCTTATCGTGAAGTCGCTAAACGATTACAACTAGCTGTTGGTACTGTTCTTACAAGAACAAAAAAACTTGAAAAAGACGGAATCATTGATTCATATTCTGCTATTCTAAATTATGATAAATTGGGTTATGAAATAATTGCAATATCTGAAATTACTGTATCAAAAGGAAAGCTTACTGAAGTAGAAAATGCTATTGCGAAACTATCTCCAACTTGTGCCGTATATGATGTTACTGGCGAAAATGATGTAATTATTATCTCAAAATTCAAAACTAGGGATGAAATGAGCAACTTTACAAAAAAACTCTTATCGATGTCAAATGTTGAACGTACTAATAGTAAAATCGTACTCAACACAGTTAAAGAAGATTTTCGCCTATCGCCTTAATCGATATACTTAATACTAGTTTACTGGAACTCTATTATGGGGAGAATATGAGCGACGACAAACGTATTATGGAAGAGTATCGTGGACCTTCTAGACAATATCCAAAAGTTGAACGTAAATTCTTTATTCGTATTGCTGTTGGTATTGTTATAATTCTTCTTGGTATTATTGGTCAACAAATTAATGTTGAACTTAGCGAAACTACCATATTAGTACCAGGACCTGATCCAGGTGCTGGACCTAGTGAAGTATCTTCTGGTATTGATGTAACTCGTACTGGTGGTATGTTGGCCATGCTAGTTGGCGCTGTTGTTAATCTAAAAGCAATTACTACTTATCGTGAAGAATATGGTGAAATCAAAGATAAAGAAAAACGTCCTGAGACTTTATTTATTCTAGTTACTTTGGGCTTAACTTTGGGTGCAATAGTACTAGCGGGCAGTTTTATTCTTTAGTAAATTATTTAATTAACGCTAAAGCCATTTCTGTTAAAACATCTTTAGGATTATCTGCAGTAACAAATCCTCTACTGGCCCCAACACCTTGCATTCCTAATTCAATTGCTTTTGATACATCATCTTTTGTCGATATACCAGATCCTGCTATAACAAATATCTTTTCATCAATTTCTTTGATTACATTTATTGCATTCAGAACTACTTCAGGATTTACTGTAGAAATTGCCTTTCCCGTTCCTATCAATTCAGGGATTTCAACAATCATCATATCTGGATGTAATTTTGATATCGATTCTGTCTCTTGAGCATTGCTAGCGCAAAGACAAGAAATTAATTCTGTTTCTTTACATCTATTAATCGTTATTTCTGTATCCTCTAAAGATAGAGGTTTTTCTGAATGATTAATTATTGCCCCTATACATCCTGCCTTTTTAATTGATTCAGGAATAATATATCCAGTATTTCTTCCTGGTTCAGCATAATCTACATGTTGTGCAAAAACTGGTAGATCAAATTTTGTAATTATTGGATTAATGTCAGTAAATTGTGGAGAAACAAATATTGTTATTCCTAATTCCTTTGTTACATCATGAATGATCTCTGCTAAATGTAAAGCAGAATCAGCAGTAGCTTCGGGATACGTTTTAAAATTAATGAATATTAAAGGTTCTTTTAGTTTCAATTACTAATTTAACGCTTCTTTTTATTCATTAAGGCTACTTGTTGGTTTACCCAATTCTGGAATGTATCATCAAGTCCAGAAGATAATCCGGTATTTTTAGTCTTCTTTGGAGCTGCTTTACGCTTAGTAGCTTTCTTCTTTGGAGCAGCTTTCTTCTTTGGAGCTGCTTTACGCTTAGTAGCTTTCTTCTTTGGAG
>MDTE01017963.1_pt1 | contig 41939 bp, 33 predicted proteins | sample 811231 | NCBI WGS metagenome assembly MDTE01 (sample SAMN05326651, study PRJNA326480) | marine metagenome | isolation source: seawater | place: Indian Ocean: Red Sea | collected 2010
GTAATTACCAAACTCACAAAACTGGATATCGAGACTAAAAACCATCGTTGCCATCCACCCGCATCCGCCAGAAAACTGAATGCCGCGCCTGAATTGTGCAGCAAAGTCAGCTTAAAAAACGAGACTAACTCAATGGACTCACAGTGACCAGGAACACATAGCGGTAGGGTTCTTACAATAATTTCTTTCAGCAATTGATCTGTAAAAACGAAGGTAATTACCAGAAGAAAATAGATCATACTTCTGCCCTCTGCGTAAAAAATTTTTTTGCCTCTTCGATGTCTCGATGAATAGCCGCTTTTAAAGTAGCTAAACTAGGAAACTTCTCTTCATCTCGAATCTTATGAATAAAACGAACCTTTATTCCACATCCATAAATGTTTTTATCAAAGTCGAAAATATGTACCTCAAGAATGGGACTAACGGTCTTATTATCTATCGTTGGTCTAACACCCACATTTGCAACGCCCTGATAAGTTCTTTCAAGACCGTAAATCTCTACAGCATAGGAGCCATCAATTGGTGCCCGGTACCTCCGAAGTTGAATATTAGCGGTCGGTATCTCTAATAATTGCCGGCCAAAGCTTCGACCATAAATAACCTTTCCAGCAATTGTGTAGGGCCGCCTAAGCAGTTTCTCCGCCGCCCTGAAGTCACCTTGCAATAAATGCTTCCTTATTCTCGTACTACTGACCCTCTCTGTATCAACGGTCAAAGTATACAAATTTTTCACCCGCACACCGATCTTTTCTCCCACGGAAAGGAGGAATGAGAAGTCTCCCCCCCGGTCACTGCCAAATCTGAAATCATCTCCCACAAACACTGCACTAGCTTTGATTTCTTTAAAAAGTACATTTGCGAAGTCCTTATCGGATAAGGATCGAGTCTTCTCATCAAACTTTAAGCAAAGTACTAAGTCCACCCCATATTCACCAAGCAATTCCACTTTTTCACGAAATCTTGTAAGGCGCGCTGGAGCGTTAAATTCGTCAAAAAATTCTTTAGGTTGGGGCTCAAAACAAATAAGCATCGAAGGAACTCCAAGGGCGACAGATTCTTGTTTAATCTTCGACAGGATTGCCTGATGGCCCACGTGAACGCCATCAAAGTTACCTACAGTGACGACACTACGACAATGCTCATGCTTAAGATTTATCAAACCTCGAATTATTTGCATTCAATCACCGAATAACATGATGGACTTTGATTCCTATCACTAGTAGACAAGCGAAGTAGAATCCCATGCCCACGGAACAGATAAAACACATCCTCAACACTCTCTCTAAATTGCCAAACTCAAACCAACTTTCAATGTCAGGCGTTATCCAACTCAACAGCAATAGCATTATCGAAGTTGCAATAAGTGTTCGGAAGAGGAAACGGCTTAAGCCAGGCTCGAAAACCAGAACACCCGATCTTTTGAGGCCATAAATTAATAATCCCGCATTTAAAAAGGCGGAAAACGAAGTAGCTAAAGCAAGTCCCACATGCTTAAAATGCCAAATTAGTGCCAAGTTAAGAATCATATTTGAAACCAATGCAATAACCCCAAACTTCACCGGCGTGGAAGTATCCTGTCTCGCAAAATAGCCGGGCAATAGCACTTTAACTAGCATATGTCCGAGCAAGCCAGCACCATAAGCCGCTAAAGCTACTCCTGACATTGTCACATCTCGCTCTGTCATGACTCCATGAAAAAACAATGTCGCTATCAGCTCATCGGATAGATAGAAGAGAGCTGCGCTAGCAGGTATTCCCAGCAAAAAAACCAGACGCAAAGCCCAATTTAGGGTTCGAGAGAATTGCTCATTAGAAGACATCGCATGATCTTGGGACAAACCTGGCAGAATCACGGTAGCTATTGCTATCGCAAAAATTCCAAGGGGTAACTCCAATAACCGGTCTGAATACCACAACCAGCTCAGGGTGCCTGTTTCTAAAAATGAGGCAAGTACTGTGTCTAAGAGGACGTTAATCTGCCCAACAGAAACTCCGAATAAAGTAGGTAACATAAGGGCCAATATTCTTCTGACCCCTGGATCCTTTGAATTTATCGTTGGGGCAACTAATAAATTTTCCTTCGCTAAAAAGGGGAGTTGAATTGTCAATTGTACAATTCCTGCAATTAGGACAGCCCAAGCCAGAACCATGACTGGCTGAGTTAGATAGGGTCGTAGAAATACAACACAAATGATAAGGCAGAGATTTAATAATACGGGGGTGAAAGCAGGGATAGCAAATCGTCCACATGTATTTAGGATAGCACCTGCGAATGCAGTCAAAGAAATCAAAAGCAAATACGGAAAGGTCAAACGCAACATCTCTGTCGCGAGAGCTAGCTTATCGGCCTCTTCATGATAAACATAGCCAAATGCGAATATATGCATTAGGTATTCGGCACCCAGCACACCCAGAATAGTGATAAGTACTAAACTTAAACCGAGAGTTCCGCTGACTCTTGAGACTAGCAGCTTAACTTCACTTCGAGTCTTTCTTTCCCTGTATTCCGATAGTATCGGCACGAAAGCTTGAGAGAATGCACCCTCCGCAAATAAGCGACGGAATAGATTTGGAATACGTAAAGCAACAAAAAATGCATCTGCCCCAGCTCCTGAACCAAAAACATTGGCAATTACCACATCCCTTAGTAATCCAAAAACGCGCGAAACCATGGTCAAGAAGGAAACAACACCGCTAGATCTAATTAATTTCCCATTTTCAACACTTTCTTTAGGCATACTAATTTTTTTCAGTACTTGAGTTTGACAAAGTTAACCTTAATGGGCATCCTTTGCGCTCATTTTTTGGCACCAGCAAGGTACGGTTTAATTGGCAAATTCTGCTCAGGCACGTAAGCGTGCAAGACAATCTGACATCCGACGGCGGCATAATGCAAGTCAACGGTCGGCAATGCGTACAACGCTTAAGAAAACAATTTCCACTATTGCCTCTGGCGATTATGAGCAGTCTTTAAAAGCTTTTGAACAGGTAGTCCCCGCGCTGGACAAAGCAGTAAACCAAGGCATTATCAGCAAAAATAAAGCCGCGCGCCATAAATCTCGCCTAAACGCCCAAATTAAAGCACTCAAAGACTAGGGTTGCTACACAGATATCACGAGATTATCTCGATGTATTAACTCTTGCTCGATGAGAAAACCTAGTTTGCTCTCAATGGTACTGCTGGATTTCCCTATTATTAAACGAGATTCCTCATCACTGTAATTAATCAAACCTCTAGCTATCTCAGAACCATTTTCATCCAGACACGATACCATGTCTCCTCTCGTAAACTGCCCAATTACCGATCGAACACCTACTGGTAGCAAGCTTCTACCTTTGCTTTTCAAAACCTTTACAGCTCCTGTATCTAAAATTACCTGACCCTGAGGAACTAATGTTGCGAGCCACTGTTTTCTAGAGGCTAAAACAGCCTTATCTGCTTTCAGACAAGTACCGGATAACCGTCCATTTGCAATATTCCGAAGTACAGTCTTCCCATGGCCAGACGTGATAACCGTATTTGCTCCGCTACGAGAGGCCACTTGCGCTGCCTGAATTTTGGTAATCATCCCACCCTGACCAATATCTGTGCCCGGACCAGCCATAGTTTTCAGTTTCGGATCACTTGCCATAGCGGAGTCTACTAATTGGGCGTTGCCCAATCTTGGATCTCTATCAAATAGTCCATCCTGGTCAGTAAGTAATATCAGGGTATTTGCCTCGATTAGATTAGCTACGAGGGCTGCTAAATTATCATTGTCACCGAATCTAATTTCGTCCGTTACCACGGTGTCGTTTTCATTCACAATCGGCACAACATTCATATCTATTAGAGTCTTCAAAGTAACTCTCGCATTAAGATACCGTTCTCTTGAACGAAGATCATCATGGGTCAGTAAAATTTGCGCTGTATGCAAACCGTGACGCATAAAATTCGATTCGTACAATTGAATCAAACCCATTTGACCCACTGCCGCGGCTGCTTGCAGAAGATGCACAGATTCAGGTCGTTCTGATAGCCCTAACCTCCCCATACCTTCAGCAACTGCCCCCGAGGAAACCAAGACCACCTTGATCCCTTGTTTCTTTAGGTAAACAATATCCTCGACCCACTGCGTAACTCTTTTTACAGCGAGCCCTAGGGGACTGGTAAGCAATGAACTTCCAACCTTAACAACCCATACATTGCCCGCATCAAAATCTTCTATCATGGCTCGTAATGAACCTCAATATCAGTTGGTTTTTGCTCACATTGACGATTCTTTCGTTCTAGTCGTCTATTAAGGGAGAAATTATGGACCTGCTCTCTAATCAGCAATTCTTTCTCATTTGAGTCTTCTTCCAATAACAAAGTTTCAAGTCGGTGAGCGACCGCTTGGATCAATTCCTTGATGCCAAAACCCGTTAAGGCAGAGATAATAAATGTTGGACCTTCGTGGTTGAGTCTTCTACTTATCTCTGCAGCATGACTCTCAATTTGGCTTGCAGGCTCAAGATCTCCTTTCGTATAAACGAGCCAGCGTTCTTTATCCGATATCGCGGCACTATATTTCGCTAGTTCTTTTTCTATTATGAAAAAATTTTCTACAGGATCTGATCCATCGCTAGGATTCAAATCAAGCAAATGAAGCAGAATTCTGGTGCGAGAAAGGTGTTTTAAAAATTGTACTCCCAAGCCAGCACCTTCCGCTGCACCCTCGATCAAACCGGGTATATCAGCAACAACGAAACTGTGATCATCGCCTACAGACACTACACCAAGGCTAGGGATTAAGGTAGTAAATGGATAGTCAGCCACCTTTGGTTTAGCGGCTGAGATCATATTAACTAGTGTAGATTTTCCCGCATTTGGCATCCCCAAAAGTCCAATATCGGCTATCAACTTTAGCTCCAACCTTAGTTCTCTCATCTCGCCTTCGGTACCGAAAGTGGTCTTGCGGGGAGCTCGATTTGTACTTGACTTGAAACGGGCATTGCCTAAGCCATGTCTCCCCCCTATCGCTACACATAATTTTGGATTTTCATTATCAACGTCGCCAAGATAATCTTGGGTCGCGTCGTCAAAGACCGTTGTACCTTGAGGTACTCTAATGTAAAGGTCATTCCCGCTGGCTCCTGTACAGTCACTCCCCTTCCCATTTTCCCCTCTTTCGGCCTGGTAACGAGGTTGGAAGCGAAAATCGACCAAGGTGTTAAGCGCTTCATCTAAAACCAGGAAGACACTGCCACCGTCTCCACCGTCTCCACCGTCGGGTCCTCCACGTTCAATGTATTTCTCGCGACGGAAACTGAGGCAACCATCGCCTCCATTACCTGCCATTACCTGAATACTTGCTTCATCTACGAATTTCATGATTCTTCTACAATGTGATAACTACATAATCTAAAGGTAAAAAAAAGCCCTGTCGGTGACAGGGCTAGTGATCTAAAAAATTCTGTTAGGCCTCCATCAGGACATTCACATACTTGCGCTTTTTAGGACCTTTAATTTGAAAGTTCACTAAACCATCTGATTTGGCGTATAAAGTGTGGTCCTTGCCGCATCCGACGTTGACGCCCGGATGAAATTTCGTACCACGTTGTCGAACTATGATATTGCCGGCCGCCACTTTCTGTCCACCAAAGAGTTTCAGCCCCAGACGTTTTGATTCAGAGTCTCGTCCATTTCTTGTACTTCCACCAGCCTTCTTGTGCGCCATAGCTGCTACCCTCTAGTAATCTCTTTGATTTTTACTTCAGTGAACCACTGCCTGTGACCAGCCTGCCTACGGTAATGTTTGCGACGACGCATTTTAATTATATTTATCTTTGCGCCCCTACCATGGGCTAGAACCTCTGCGGTGACTTTACCCCCATCTACGAAAGGAGATCCAATATTAATATCTGATCCCTCACCGATCATCATTACTTTGTCAAAATCAACGGTCTCACCCTCTGGCACATCCAGCTTTTCAAGCTTTAGGGTCTCTCCAAGCGCTACTCGATGTTGTTTTCCGCCGCTTTCAATTACCGCATACATGATAAACACTCACAATAATGACCAAAAGAAAATTCATAGGGCTATTTCAAGGTCGCGAAAGTTTAATGGATGCCAGTGCGGCAAGCAAGCGGCTTAAGCGACGGTGACAGCTTATTCCACCAGAATAAGCATTTCCTAACGTTTGTAAGAATTGATTGGTAGAATTCCTGTATGGATCATGACTTTTTCCAATCAGTAGACAAAGACTTTGCCGATGTAGATCAATTGATCGGCCAAAGTCTAACGTCAGCCATCCCCCTGGTAGAACAAATAGCAACCTATTTAATCGCAGCAGGAGGTAAACGGCTAAGACCTCTCCTAGTTTTACTTTGCGCCAAGGCTTGCGGGTATGAGGGTAGAGAACATATAAAACTGGCGGCAGTAATCGAGTTCCTGCATACCGCAATGCTCTTACATGACGATGTGGTAGATGCCTCGGACCTCAGGAGAGGGAGAAAAACTGTAAACGCAGAATGGGGAAATCCTGCCAGCGTTCTGGTAGGAGACTTCTTGCACTCCCGGGCATTTGAGATGATGGTAGATATAGGTAATCTTCGCATCATGGAGATTCTCTCCCATGCAACCAATACAATTGCTGAAGGAGAAGTACAGCAGCTGGCCAACCTGCGTAATCTAGAGCTTACCGAGAAAACCTATTTGGAAGTTATTTCGAGAAAAACTGCAATGCTCTTCCAAGCTGCTGCACATGCAGGTGCAGTCCTTGGCAGAGCCAATAGCCCGACGGAAACTGCATTGAGAGATTATGGTTTTCACCTCGGTCTAGCGTTCCAGCTAATTGACGATGTTTTGGACTACGAGGGCGATGCTGAGGACCTTGGGAAAAATATTGGCGATGACATCGCAGAAGGAAAGGTAACGTTACCTCTTATAGTTGCCATGAAAAATGGAGATAAGCGGCAAACCAGCTTGATCAGGGAAACTATTAAGTCGGGAGGTACTGATAACCTAGGAGCCATCGTAAGCATAGTTAATGACACTGGGGGCATTACTTATACTCTAGCCAGCGCTTCCTCGGAGAAAGATAAAGCTCTAGCTTCTATCCAAGATATTTCTTCTTCTATTTATCGAAGCTCGATGGAAAAACTTGTTGGCTTTGTGCTTGAGAGACCTGTTTAGGGATATCCTATATAATAGTTTTGGTTTTGTCGGGGTGTAGCTCAGCTTGGTAGAGCACTGTCTTCGGGAGGCAGGGGTCGTGCGTTCAAATCGCGCCATCCCGACCATTTCTTTGGCTTTAGTATCCTATGAAGAAATCGGGTTCCCTTTATTTCATGAAACCGTCTTGGTAACAAGAAGGCGCCTGAGATGGATCATAGTAGGGCCTATCACCACTGATTGTTACCCTTCGCAATATTCTTTCATGGGGCCAATAATCACTGGCCGCGTAATGCTGTACTGCACGATTATCCCAGAATGCAATAGACCCAGCTTCATATTTGAACCGACAGACATATTCTTCCCGACCATGCTGCAAACTCAGTTGTCGAATAATATCCTTGCATTCATCTGGAGGGAGCGTTTCGCCAGTTCTGACGTCAAAGAGAGAATCCGGGCGAATAAAGCCCAAATGGATATAAAGTGCCGTTTTGCCCGTCTCAGGATGAGTTCTAAGCAACGGGTGACTGACGCCAAAGGGTACCTTCTGCTTTATTTCACTACGTAATTCTTTAGGGTATTTTTGCATAAATACTCGATAATCATTAATGCCATGTATATGCTGAAGTCGAGCCTTCAGGTCCGCAGACAAACCGAGATACGCGGCGTGGCTATCTGAAAATAATGTCGACCCACCAATTGGAGGCGCCACATCGACTTGGGCAATTGAACCCAGCGAAGGATTTTCCATCCAGGTGACATCGGTGTGCCAGTTATTTTCTGAACCGGGCCGATTCTCATTGTGATGTATATAAAATAAGTAGGGGTTTTGACCCGGAGGACCAAACGGGAAGGCGTCCAGGGTACCAAAGCGTTTACCGAACTGAACCTGCTGGTCTTCACTTAGGCCCTGATTGTGAAAAAATATTACTTTTCGCTCTAGGAGAGTCTGCCTGATAAAGCTTATTTGCTCATCGGTGAGGTCATCCTTTAGATCAATATTATGGATAACCGAACCCAGCGTTACAGCGAGATGTTCGAACTCATAGCCAAATCTGTCGGCTTTTTCTTCAAGATCAGCACTTACAGGACGCATATCCATCTGCTGATATTCGAGCGCTACACCTAGACCAGAGAGGCTATAGGCTTTGAATCGTTTCTCCAGAGGAAGCTTGGCATTGATCTTATCTGCTTCTGCCACTTCGCTGACTCTTCCCCCAGGATAGAGCTTGCTTAGGAGATCGAGAGCATTTCGGTTGTAATCCTCAGTCTTTTCAATCGATGCTTTAGAGCTGACACTCATATTTCTTACCTAATGAATTGCAAACAGTTATTGAAGAACAAGTAGGACAATTTTTCCACTAGTTGTTCACATGATTTGCCAGAGACGGGCTCTTATTAAAATGGTGCGAATAACATTCAGGTCACATTAACTGTACAATTATTTGTACATAAAAGAGGTTTTAGACGGACAAAAAGGGATTAAAATAAAATTCAACCTCTCGATACTAATACTCTGGATAATTCTGGTGAATAGCAGTTGGGATACCGCCTGCTTGCGCAAGCTTAAGTTGCTCACCATTCATACCGCTTAATAAATGATTAAAATACTTATTCTGTATTTCATCGCGAACCTTTGACAGCGACGGCTCGTTCACCAGGTTTCTAAGCTCATCGGGGTCATTTTCCAAATCATAGAGCTCAAGCGGTTTCCTAGAAACTGAATTGATAGTCATTTTGTATTTTTTAGTTCGCGCCATGGAGTACAAATTCACCTCACTGAAAACAACTTCTTTACCTATTTGTGCATCCGATGCGCTCTCGCCTGCCTTAATCTTTGGGATTAGAGAGGAACCATGATCTTCCTCAAAAGTTGCTGCATTGGCAGCCGACAAGATGGTGTGGACAACATCGTAGTGGTCAGTTAACCCGTTCCCAATCCATGCCGAGGTCCCTCCCGGTGGTCTGATAATGAGAGGTATATTCAGTGAGCCTTCATAAAATACAACCTTTTGCACCAGCCGGTGATCACCGAGCATTTCACCATGGTCTGACGTATAAATTATCCACGTATTATCCATGAGGCGCTTTTCTCTGAGGACTTTGAGGAAGCTACCTATTACATCATCATCAAATGCGATCTTGGCATAATAATGGCTTTTCATTAACCGACCTTGGCTCTCAGTGAGGTTAGGCAGACCTCTACGCTCCAACATTGTGCTTACCTGAGGCGAAATTGGCTCAGATGGAAGGGCCATGATTGGTGGGAGCATGTCTTCAGGAGGAAAATAGTCACGATATCTCGCGGGCGCATCAAAAGGAGGATGAGGGCCCACGAGTGCTAGCTGTAAATAAAATGGTCTTTCCTGGTCGTACTTTTGTATCCATTCCACAGCCATCGAACCAATGTAAGCATCGATATGCTCATGTTCTTCAAGAAGTGAAGGGAGGTGTTCCCAGGGGCGAAGTGTCTTATTCCCTTGACCATGTTTCCAAATAGTCATCGCGTCTTTGTGTAACTGTAGCTTCTGTCTGGCAGCGAGAAAATCTTCATAGTAGTTACAGCTTGTAACTGAGGGTATCTCACCTATCTCATGAGAAACTTCGTATCCCCAGTCATTCAACTCAAAAGCACGGTCTCTCGTATGCCCAGTGTTTACTTGAGGTACTCGAAAATGGGTCTTTCCAAACAACGCAGTGCAGTAGCCTGCATCACGGACGTTTCTCACATGGCTTTGCCCAAAGCGGTCTGCTTCGTTACGATTTCCCCAGGCACCATGTTCATTAACGTATTGACCCGTAGCGAGAGAAGCTCGAGCGGGCATGCAAAGTGGGGAACTTGTACTGCAATTCCGAAATGCCACACCCTCGGCGGCTAGGCCATCCAAATTAGGCGTGCGAACGGCCTCATTACCCATACACCCAAGAGCATCACCGCGATGTTGATCAGAAAAAATTAGTACAATATTCGGCTTATCTGTCATTTTGTATACTCAGATTTTATCGTCGATGAAATTTAACCAAAGGTGATTAACCCCTATAGATTGCAAACGGTTATCAGGAGAAACGCCAATTTCCGATTGAATTACCGGATTCAAATAACGAAACTTTAACTCGAGCAACCCATCGTTCACTATTACTTCTTTTGGCACCTGAATCTGATATGTTCGCCGTCCTCGTTCCGTTACTAGAAGTAAACTTATAACTTCACCATTTGCGACGATTTCAACTTTTTGCTCAGGCCAGCTCGGGTAAACATATCCGCTGAGATTTAGATTAAGGAGCAAGTCCTGGTCATAGTTTTCCATCAACTTCAGCACAATACCGGATTCGTATCCAATGGATGAGGTTCCCCAAACTTCAGTGCGTGACCAACCATGTGTTCGATACCGAGAAGAGTTTCCCAAATCGGTAAAATCAATCTTTGTTCCAAGCTCGTAAGGGAAACCATCAAGTGATTGTAACCGCACCTCTCTGACAAGAGGGCTTCGCCCAGTTTTAAGCCTTAACTTGATTTCTAAGTCACCTCTTAACGACATTGGTAGAATCAATGTTTTTGTCCTCTGACCATCATTCGCCAAAAAGTGCCATTCCCCGACTGTTTTATCGCCAACCAAAATCTCAATCATACTGTCTGTATTGTGCAGCGCATGCTTCAAAGAAAGTATATTTCCATTACCTCCAGAAACAACGATCGATGCCTCACCATCAATTCTTCTTCCGATCGCCGTGGGCTCCGTCCAGCCTTGATAACTGAATTCAGCGATGTTTCCTGTGGAGTGCAGCGTTACTAAAGCACCATTGAACCCAGTAGCAGCCGCCAAGTTAAAGTCGCGGTTTGTTGCCTTCCAGCTCTCTGGGTACCAGCTGAAGCCTTGAACCGCATACTCTTTCATAGGAAGAATATAATCAACATTCCAACCACTAAATGTATAGTGTCGATGCAAGCGAACCCGCTCAATTTCTTCCGATATAGAAAATATTGACATACCAGCTGTAGGATTAGGCATCCCTACTGCCTCGTATATTGTTGCTGGAATATCTAATAGGCTGACAGGAGCATCTGACATCTCCAGCCCCCCCGCGCTCCCAGGGGTCCTTCCCATAACCAGTGGGAGACCGCCCCTCACTATTCTTTCCGAAGCCCCCTGCTCACCCTCAGTTCGAGGGGGAATATCTTGTTCATAATTGATACCTACTGGATATTCGCCTTCACCATGATCACCTACAATTATTATTAATGCATCATCAAAAACGTCAATATCCTTGAGCACCTGAATCATTTCGCTAAGAACCCATAACGCACCCTCCGTTTGAGCCTTAAACCATTTGCGAGTTAATGGCTTCGTGCCGATAAAGTTAAATTTTTCATCTAGCTGGTAGGGCGAGTGAGGCGCGTACAAATGATAGAATCTGAATACTGGTTGTGAAAGGGACACTCTTGCACAGGCGGCGAACTCGTCGATAATTAAGTTATCGAAGGTGCGTCGCCCTGCAGAATAGCGCCTTTGACTGTCGGTCAAGACACAATCATTCAAAGTGTCTTTCTCGTGCTGGGTTTCAATATTGAGGCTATCGAAGAATAGGGATCGATAAATCAGGGGTTTAAAGAGATTCGGCGCTAGACGAAACTGAATTAAATTTGAAATTAGCGTCCTCTCTATGACGACCACATCAGAATCAGTTGCACCTTCAATATCGCGAACATTGCTGGATACCAAGGGATTAGCTAATAAAGAATGAGGGGCTGATGACCAATAACGCGCGTCGAATCCAAAACGCTGTAACCTCGACGAGACGCTATCCTCGCGAAAAACCTTCCAAAGATATTGGGGCAACGGCTGTGAATTATCGAAGGCTTTTCCTGAAATAAGGGCGGGAATTGATGCATAAGTTTTCGGGAAGAAACCAACCGAATTACGAAACAGTGTAAAACCCCTATATCGCTCTCGCATGACATCATTTTGCGTGAAAATTTCATGGACTACGTCTGCCTGAGCAGAATCCAAGACAAATACTATGATGTTGGAAGAGGAAGAAAACTCATAGACGCCATCCTTGGTAAAAGTATATTTCTTCTCATTTGTACCTGATATATTTGCCAATATCTGGGGCAAATAGACCAAAGACGTCAGGAAAAGTAATGTGCAAATAAAAAATATATTATTTATCACCAATCGGGAAAAAAAAATGAATCCCGAAAATAGCAAAACAATTAATATAGCCTGCAAAATATGAATAATTCGGTCACGCTCCCAATCTGGAATATCACCGGTAAAAAAACCGAACTCACCGATAAAGAAATTAGTTTGTAACCAAGCTACCACCATAAAAAACATCAGTGCTACTGCGAACCAACTTCCGATAAATCTTGGAATAATTTTTAGAAACACATATATCGCTATGGCTATAGCGATATAAAATTTAGCAAGATCTTCAAAAAACCACGAGATGGGCAACTGAAGATTAGTTACATTGTTCGAATAAACATGCAAAAAAGGCAGTAGCAAAACAAAAAACGGTACCGTCAGCGCAATGCTTAGTCGTTGGTATTCGCGCAATTTAGGTAGCATAAGAAACTGAAATTTTTTGTAACATTCTAACTGGACTAGGTACCAGTTCAACTACACTAGTGTCAATTCAAGAAGATTCTCGCTTTTGGCTAGCGAAAAATCCCCAGAACTTGCCTCTCAAACCAAATGATTGTTAAAAGTTAAATAATTTAAAAGAGCTAAATCCCTCTACCTAAGGCCTTATTTAACTTTTTCCCCTAATTATCTTTTTACTTGTGAACTCAAAGCGATGAGTCCAGAACCAAGTTGCAGCTGTTAATAATAGACAGAATCAGTTATCGACAAATTTAGAAAAATTCTTTGTTTAACTACTATAATGCAACAACACACATTTAATAATAGCGATGATATTGAAACCGATCCCATCTTCATTTCGAGATCCAAATGGATTCCTGTTCGAACGCGATGGCAACTACTATAGATTGGTGTCCCAATCCTATGCTGAACATTACGACCTATTAATGACTTCCGGCCTTTATCAGGACCTAACCGATAAAAACTGGCTTATCAAGCATTCAGAGGACAAAACTGAGGGGGACGAATACAAAATCCTCTTCCCTGAACAGCTCCAGTATGTTTCCTACCCGTACGAGTGGTGCTTCAGTCAACTAAAAGACGCTGCGGCGTTGACTCTAGACATCCAATTATCTGCCCTTGACCGCGGAATGACACTGAAAGATGCGAGCGCTTTTAATGTGCAATTACATAAAGGCAACATCACTTTTATAGACACCCTATCATTTGAACGTTACGAGCCCGACACTCCTTGGATAGCTTATCGACAATACTGTCAGCACTTTTTAGCACCTCTAGCACTGGTCGCACATCGTGACTTCAGAGTCTTGCACCTTCTGCGCGCTTATATAGACGGAATACCCTTAGATCTTGCCAGTAAGCTACTACCTCGGAGAACCTGGCTAAATTATGGATTACTTGCGCATATTCATCTCCACGCTATGACACAACAAAAATATGCAGAGGAAGGGGGGAAGGCCCAAAAAGTAAAGATGAGTAAACTTCAGCTTAGAGGTCTGATAGAAAGTTTAAAAGCAACGGTCGCGAAACTTAACTGGGACTATGCAGAGACTGAATGGGGTGACTATTACTCAAGTACTAACTATGTCGACGAGGCAATGGATGATAAGGAACAGAATGTCAGTAAACTACTTAAAGCCTGCTCTGGAGAGATTGCAGCAGACTTTGGGGCAAATACCGGCAGATTCAGTCGGCTGGCTGCTTGTGATTTCTTGGTACTATCCCATGATATCGACGAAGTTGCAGTCGACCGAAACTATGCGGAGGTAATTAGGAAGAAGGAAGATAGAATTCATCCTCTCCTTCTAGATTTAACTAATCCTAGCCCGGGTCTTGGTTGGGCGAACGAGGAACGCACATCTTTTGTTAAACGCAAGGCCATTGACGTAGGACTAGCTCTTGCTTTAATCCACCATATTGCCATTTCCAATAACGTTCCAATGCATCAGATAGCAAAATTCTTCCATTCAATGTGTCGTCAGCTCATCATTGAGTTTGTTCCCAAAGAAGATACTCAAGTTATACGCCTGTTAACGACTCGAAAAGACATATTCCCTAGCTACAATAAAGTAGGATTTGAAGAGGCTTTTAAGAAATATTTTACAATAAAACAGTCTGTATCAATTAAAGGAACGGAACGAACTCTGTACCTAATGTCTCGGAAAACGTCCTAGGACCCGGATTCCTCGGAGGACTCTTCAGTTGCGGGTTCTTTTTTCCTAAAAAGGAAAATTTTAAGCTTGTGCCAATATAATTTCATAGTGACAGCAACAGCAGCAATGGCGCCAATAACGGACTGAATCAATAAGCTGCCCGTACCGGGGTCAATGTAAGCATATACGGGAAATGTCGAACCAAGGAGAGCTATTAGTAAGGGTCTTCGCAGATGTGCCATGTGTAGTAAACTTCCCTTTGAAACTTAATAAGTATTGTAGTTAATTTTTAAGCGTATGCCGAATAAAAAATTCTATCAACTATTGTCAGTATTGTTACTACTCTGGCCCTCCGTGAGCATAAGCAAACTTGAACTTCGATCACCATTATTTTCTATTTCCATAGGTAATACAGGTGACTTAACCGAGGAAAGCAGCAAAGCTATTGCTCTAACGACAGAGATAAATACCATTTCTGAAACACACTATTTCATTTCCGTCACCATAGAAAATCGCTCTTCCGAAACGATTGACCTTTCTCCCATAATTCTTGACGTTGGATATGATATGTCGGCCTATGAAGATCTAATGGGCGGCTATGGTAGTTCTATCTATGCTTACAAAGATTTCTTCTCTATGAATCGAGGAAAAGCAGAAACCCCTAGTTCTGGAGATAAAATCAACGATTGGTTTGGTGTGTACAACAGGTACTCCCTAGAAGCCATAAGGCCCACGCATAATTGGGAAATAGCAAATAACACACTAATTAAGAAAAAAGAGGTGATCACGGCTAGTGGTTCTATTCAATATGCGTTCGATTTCGTCCGTTTCCCGCGAAACAAAACAATGCTGACTAAATTAAACCTAGATGGGGTACTAATTCCAAATTCATGGGATTGGTTCCGATGGTTGTGCCTAACGATCTGGAGCTTGCTAGAGTTGCTTTTTAATGGAACTGGCAATTGGGGTGTTGCGATAATTTTCCTAGCAGCAATAGTTAAACTGTTAACTATTCCAATCACAACCATATCACTCGAATATCAAAAAAAAGCGAAAGAGCAGCAACTCCGGCTTGGACCTAAGTTAAAAAAACTCAAACACGATTTTAGCGGAATCAAATTAAGTGAAAAAATAATCGCCTTATATGAAGAGGAACGATACGACCATATCGCACCCTTGAAATCTTTAATGGGGCTAATCATTCAGATTCCAATACTAATCGCCCTATTCACACTAATTGGAGAGATGGGAGAATTAAGGAACGCCCAGTTCTTATGGATCGATGATCTCTCGTTATCTGATAGAGCTTTTCCCTTGGGCATCAATATTCCGTTTTTTGGTGCCTACTTAAATGTGTTGCCGTTCTTAATGGCTGGAATCACAATCTTATCGACATGGACCTCAAATGAGCTCACTAGCACAACTACGTTTAGCCTTTTTAGTGTGGCGATCGTCTTTTTTATCTTTTTCTATTCCTTCCCGGCTGCGTTAGTGCTTTACTGGCTCGCTAGTATTTCTTTTCAGTTTTTACATCAATTGGTGCACCTTAAACGAAGAAAAAATTGAACTTTAAATTTGTAACGTTCCCCCCTTTAGGCAAAAGCATGTGGACTCGATAGTGTTAAGAGAGATTCGAGTAAAGAAGAATCTTTCTGAGATAATCTAATTTAATTGCCTAATTTAAGAGTCAGCTTTTCGATTATACTTGTTTGCGATACAAAGCTATCCTCCAAGCCTGACAAACAGAACAAAAACAAGTGGTTTTCTATGGAACAAAGAATTTTGGGTAATACAGGAATAAACGTTTCTGAAATAGGCTTCGGAGCATGGACAATTGGCAGCGAAAGTTATGGTGAAGTGAGTGAAGCTGATGCTACTGATGCGATAACCAGTTATGTGCAGGCTGGAGGCAACTTTATTGATACTGCAAGGCGGTACGGCGCAAGCGAACGAAGAATTGGTCAATACCTAGAGGCAAATAGAAACCGAGAAAAACTTATTCTTTGCTCAAAGACGTTTGCCGGGCAAAAAATGGAATCGATAACGGAAATAAGAGAAGATGTTGAAGAGTCTCTCAAACAGCTAAGTACTTCTTACATCGACATATACTATCTTCATCAACCCCCGGAAAATGATGAAGTCATTGATAATGCGCTTATACAACTCGAAAAAGCAAAAGAGGAAGGACTAATCAAATATATTGGTGCCTCAATCAAAGGGCCCAACGTATCCCAAAGCACATTGGATTTATGCCAAAAATATATCGCAGGTGGCCGAGTTGATGTCCTACAGGTTGTCTATAGCATCTTAAGGCAGAAACTCCATGGGGTCATTATTAAAGCCCATGAAGCAGGCATTGGCATCGTAGCCAGAACAGCTCTTGAAAGCGGCTTTCTCACTGGCAAGTATCCTCCAGGCTTTACATTTCCTGCAGATGACCATCGAGCACGATGGTCACGCGAGCATCTTAACTTTATTCTAGAAACAACGCAGGACATCAGACAAATGGTTCCCTCTCCTTATACGAGTATTTCTGAGATGGCAACCAAGTTTAGTTTGTCGAACCCAGGCGTATCGACGTTAATTCTTGGCGCCAGGAACTCTGATCAAGTTAATGACAATATGAACACATCAAAGCTTCCAATGCTTTCGAGCCCAACACTCGAGATACTGAAACGCAGATATGGCAACATTACCGAGAAGTGCAACACGAAGGTCTTATAAAAAAGTAGTTTGATCAAAAATATTAATCTTTCAGGGAGCCAATACTATGGAATTGAGAAAGTTAGGTTCATCAGGACTTAAGACTAGCATTGTTGGTATTGGGTGCAATAACTTTGGTAGTCGCTGCGATGAAAAAGTGACCAAAGAGATAGTTCATACTGCACTTGACTGCGGTATTAATTTTTTTGATACCGCAGATGTCTATGGTCAACGAGGTTTATCAGAAGAATATCTTGGTAAGGCCATCGCTGGAAAGAGGAAAGACCTAGTCATTGCAACCAAATTCGGAATGCAAATGGATAGCGAGGGTCGTAAAAAGGGAGGTTCGCGTCGTTATATTATTCAAGCATTAGAAGATAGCTTAAAACGCTTAAATACAGATTACATTGATCTATATCAGCAACATTTTCCCGATGATGAAACTCAAATAGAGGAAACGCTCTCAACACTAGACGACCTTGTACATCAAGGGAAAATTCGATATGTCGGCTGCTCAAACTTTTCCGGATGGCAAATATCGGACGCCGATTGGACTGCGCGCGATCGCTCCTTTAACCGCTTCGTTACTGCGCAGAATCTTTACAGCCTTTTAGATAGGGGAGTCGAGAAAGAGGTTATCCCTGCTTGCCAGCGATATGGGTTGGGAATTCTTCCTTATTTCCCCCTAGCTAGCGGACTTTTAACGGGGAAATATATAAGAGGAAAGGAACCACCGCAGGGCACACGTTTAGCCTCTTGGGGAGATCGTGCAAAATCAGCACTTTCAGATCATAACTTCGATGTATTGGAAAAACTCTCAAGCTTTGCTGAGGAAAAGGGTCATTCACTCCTTGAATTAGCAATGAGTTGGCTTGCCTCGCAACCCCAAATTTCAAGTGTGATCGCTGGCGCTACGTCGCCAAAACAAGTGCAGCAAAACGCGCAAGCGGCTAGCTGGCGGCTCTCTGATGAAGAAATGAAGGAAGTTGACAGAATAGTTCAAAGTTAACTTTGCTTCAGGAGATACTAACGTCCAAACGTACTAGACTGGCTGGCGGCAACTCGCCTCGCAAGGAGTCCAACGTAGACGAAATGTCAGTAAAGTCTTTCGCCACCACTGTATCCTGCTTCTCAAAGGTGTTTACTGCCTTGAGATCTTTGTGGTGCAAAATCTGACCTACTACTCGCTCTACTTCCAACCCGAAAAGATTTGCCGTCACTGACACTTTTTCTGTGGGCGAGAGATTAATCATAAAAAGAGAAAGATTCCCCTGATCCTTTGAATAAATACAGGATGTATCGAGGCATGGAACAAGTCCTACGTCAGCGTCGAAGGAATCACCTGATATACCTAAACGAAGTGCTTTGCCCTCCTTACGCTCTGAATAAAGTTTGAAGGCATGAAAAGTTGTCTGCTTTAGGAGCTCATCTCCACGAGTCTTTAATGGAGCAATTACGTTAACTACCTGCGCCAGATTTGCAATCTTCACAACATCAGCGTGTCTAATAAAACTATTAAGGAATTGTCCCGTTACAAGCGCATCTTCAAAGTTATACTCCTCTTCAATCAACGATGGAGCAAATTTACCCTCACCATCCATCTTCATATTTTTGTACCAGATATTCCACTCATCGAAGCATAAAAAATTCCTCTCTGAAGCTTTATTCAATGCCTGGACATAGCGGCAAGTCGCATCAATTATTTCGATTTGTCGATCAACTTTGGCACCAGTACCAAAAAATTTAAGGGGATCATTTTCATCATTGCGAACGTACCGATGCAAACTAATATAATTTGAAAGAGACCCAATATACTGCATCACCTCTTTGTCCCAGTCTGGGAAGGTCGGCATAAATACCCCACTGGAGCCGCACGCGATAGTTTCGATATCAGGGTCACAGTCTTTCATCATCTTGGCTGCTTGCTGCGCGCGAATCGCATATTCTTTAGCTGGAACATGACCCAATTGCCAAGGACCATCCATTTCGTTACCCAGGCACCAATACCTTACCCCGTAGGGTTTCTTAGCACCATTGGTAGATCTTAGATTGGCATATCTCGTACCAATCTCGGAATTACAATATTCAACCCAGTTTCTAGCTTCTTCTGGAGTTCCTGTTCCTAAATTGACAGCGAGCATTGGTTCCCAATCCATCTTCCTACAAAGCCGTATAAATTCATCAGTCCCGAAGGCATTAGTTTCGATACTCTGCCAAGCGAGCTCTCTGACCGTTGGCCTTTTTTCGCGGGGGCCAATACCATCTTCCCAATGATAACCAGAAGCAAAATTACCCCCTGGATAGCGCATGATAGTCATCTGCAATTCTTTAAGAGCTTTCATTACATCTACCCGAAAACCATCTTCGTCTGAAAGAGCACTTTCAGGATCATAAACTCCCTGATAGACGCAGCGCCCAAGATGTTCAATAAAGCCGCCAAAAACGTTAGGACTAACCTGATCAATTACCTGGAGGGGATCGATATTAATTTGGGTGAACTTCATCAGTAAGTTACCTCAAAAATACTAGGTAATTTCGTCGTATATCGGTTGATGTTTTGTATACCCACCGTCAGTAGTTACCACCTCACCAACACACCAGCACTCATTAGACCAGAAATACATGGTTGCGGCGGCTATATGCTTTGGCTCAGTTAAGCCTCCTATAGGCATTTTATCTTCGACTGCCTGCAGTCTAGCGGCACTTGTTAGATTCTGAGCAGCCATAGTTCCGCGCAGAGGAGATGGCGCGATACCATTTAAAAGCAACCCATACTCTTCAAGGAAATAGCGGGCCTGCAGGGTTAGCAGATTCATAAGTCCACCCTTTGACTCCTCATAGGCTGCGCTCGCTCTACCCTCAGAACCTACGGTAGCAGATGTTGATAAAATGATGACGCCGTGAGTTCTCGGAGCGAACGCGGCTGCTTTGATACCCTGCTTGAGCACATTATGCGCGCCCCATAAATTTACCTCGCATGCACCTAGTACATCCTCTTTTGATAATTCCTCTGGGGGCGTGAGCGGTTTGGGCGAAATACCAGCAGTATGCTGATAATAACGAACATTGGGATGTCGACGAAAAAGTCCTTGAACTTGTTCTTCACTGGTTATATCGATGGTTTCGGCAACAACTTCTAGGTTATTGTTCTCCATGGCTATACCGTCAGCATATTGGCTTAGTGGTATCTCGTTCCCACCGATATTGACAGCATCTGCATAATCAACGAGGATTAATTTTGATAATCCAAGCCATCCAGGGCACCTCTTTGCTAGGTATTGCCCCATCAGACCCACACCAACGATCATAGCGGTGGAATCTGCTTCGTAAGTTAAAGGATTCATGAGGGGAAGGCTACCACATCTTAACTTAAACCTAGAAAAATAATTATAACGGCATTATTCGAGAGCGACGCAGGCGCTCGCGGGCAGATAAATAGTCCTCATCTGTAATCCAAGTACTTGGCTTCCTCCCCTCATTCTCGCTGGGAATCAGAAAATTCGGATCGAATGGAACCAATTGTGTTACACCATATTCAGCAAGCAAAGAGTCAGTAACTGGGAGAAATACTTTCAATTATGTTCTCTTTTTTGATGAAGACAGTGGTAAATTAGCCTAAAAATGTCTAAACATTCGTTGCAAATAATGAAAATTCCCTGGACAAGAGTGGAGAAATGATGGATCTAACAAAATGTGTAAGTTTTTCGGCTCTTACAATGGGTTTTTGCATTTTAGGCTGTCATAGTAGGTCCAGAAGTCCTAGCAAGCAGAGATAGGAATCAAGATAAGATGGCTAAAAGAATCGCAATAGTAGAGGATGATCCTGACCAGAGAAACAATTACGTTGATGCGATCATTAAAAAAGGCTACGAGGTAAACGCTTATCGTAATCGCGAACAAGCTCTCCAGAGCTTCGATAAGGAACTTCCCGACCTAGCCATTCTGGATATCATTTTAGGCGATGAGGTTGATGCCGGCTTTGAAATTTGTCGTGAACTATTATCCAAAGCGCCGACGTTACCTGTCATTTTCCTCACAGAAAGGATTGCCGAAATTGATAAAATTTCGGGACTACGACTTGGAGCATGGGACTACCTTCCAAAACCTATCTCACTTGATTACCTAGCCGAACGTATAAGCTCACTTCTGCGTATAAACGAAGCTAGGGTGCAAACGGCAGCTGGCGCTGTTTCAGCCAAAATGGTTGGCGAACTATCTATCGATCAGGAAGCATTGTTGGTTTCATGGAAAAACCAGGCCATTAATCTTTCTGGAACAGAATTTCGCATGCTTGCTAAGCTAGTTCGTGTGCCTGGCCACGCAGTATCTTACGACACGCTGATGAACGCTACTATGCAAAGTTTAGTGACTAACAATACAATCAACACACATATGCGCAATATCCGTAAGAAATTTGAAGTAATTGATAGTCGCTTTGACTGCATTAAATCTGAGTATGGTTTTGGTTATCGCTGGTCGATAAAACACTGACTGAAAATTGGCTACGTCTATACTTCGAGGACCCAAGCTAGGCACAAAACTGCTCATACTAATGAGCTTAGCACTGGTTATTATCCCATGGTTTAGCTATCAATACCTCCGTGAAATGGAGGAATTCTTAGTTGATAGTCAAGCGAATGCTCAGTTATTGACTGCAGAAGGTATCTCCACCCTGCTCAACGGACGATCCGACTTATTCGATGATCTTCCCTTATCACCTGAAGGCTATGAACAGCTTTTCGCGCATCCTCTCGAAAATCCAATACGGATTGATGGTGAGGATAACGATTGGGAGAATGTATTGGACTACCAAATAGAATTTGGAGGATTCGATCCCCAAGATAGTAGCCTTGTCGTACCCAATCAATTCCATTTAGTACTCGGTGAGCATAATGATCAGATATTCACTTTACTTCACGTGAATGACGACCATCTAGTTTTCCGAGATCGAAACATTCTGAGATTGGATTTATCGGACCACATACGTATTGAGTTTACAGGGCATGATGGTACGACTAAGCGTTATGTCTTAACGATGACCGACCCTGGTGTTACAACAGCCTATCCGATGAGTGACTGGCGCTACGCGATCGGTGCGGCAGAAAATAGAATACAGGGATTCATGACACAAAATGATAACGGTTATTCAATCGAGTTCCGTATACCCCTTGAGCTTATTGGAAGCACCTCGCCAACATTTGGATTAGTTGTTGTTGATGTTGATGACAAAGATACACGCGTTATTGAATCGATCACCGCGACGCTGCCATCGGACGATAAGGAGGCTTTCGGATTAGTACTGCTAAAATCACCAGAAGTTTTAAGAATAGTCGAAGGTCTGGGATACTCAGGGGCAAATATCCAGGTTATTGACCGCCAAGGACGAATTAGAGTCGATGAAGGAGGTATCCAATTAGCTTCATCAGAACTTCAGAAAAAGAAAAATGAGAACTGGTTCTCTTTCATCAATTTTCTTTTGGACTCTCTCTACTCCATCGCCGAGATGCGGTTACAGACTAGCACCGGTGAAATTGAAAGTAGAGTAATCAAAGAGGCTTTAGCTGGAAAAGCAAATTTTGAGAGAAAATTCAGTCCAGAGGAAGGGGAGCTTATTATTGCCGCACACCCAATTGTTGCAGAGGATGAAATTATAGGTACGGTAATTCTCAAGCAGAACACTGATCAAATTCTCAAACTACGACGAGATGGTCTAACTCAAATTGTCAACTTCTCCGTGCTATCTATCTTCATCTTTGTTGCTCTTATCCTTGCATTTTCTGTGCGGTTAGCTCGACGCATCAGGAAACTAGGAGGCGAAGCAACAAACGCAATAGATGTGTATGGCCGTTTACAAACTAACCGACTTCTAGCGGAAACAAATTCTGATGATGAACTTGGAGACCTAGCACGAAGCTTTTCGGGTATGTTAGCGAGATTACATCAGCATACGCAGTTCCTCGAGAATATGCCTCGAACTTTAAGACACGAAATCAACAATCCACTGAATACTCTCAGTACTTCTTTGCAGAACTTGGAGGACGAACCCACAATACAGGATAGGCAAAAATATCTTGATAGCGCCAAGAGGGCTGTCATACGTATCGGAACGATAGTTCAAAGTCTTGCGGATGCCGCTAATCTAGAGGAGGCTCTTGAAGCTGAGGAATTTGAGCTCATCGATTTAAGCGCTTTAGTGAGAAGTTATATCAATAACTGTCAGGCAACTCACACCACTAGGCAATTCGAGTACCAGGGTACCCAAAGTCCCGTTATTTGTGAAGTTTCAGACTCAAGAATCGAGCAAGTCCTTGATAAACTCGTAGAGAACGCCTTAGACTTTTCTAATGATGAATCCTCAATTATCATAGGGTTGGTTAATGCAGTTGGGACAACAACCCTATTCGTCACGAATTATGGGCCTACCATTCCAGCGGGGCACATCGATAGCATTTTTGACTCCATGGTTTCAATTCGGAATACAGATACACGAATGCACTTTGGAATGGGCCTATATATAGTTAGAGTTATTGCAGAGCATCATGGTGGAAGCGTAATGGCAAAAAACCTCATCGAAGATAATGGTGTAACTGTAAGCATAACATTACCTGCACATCCAACTTCATTAAAAAATAGCAGCCATTAGTCTGCGAAAAACTGATGCTTGAGGTAGCACGTAAAATCTATTTGGTCGGATAATACAGAGGTCTTCTATGACAAAACCGGATTATAAAGTCGCTGATATAGCTCTGGCATCGCTGGGGCGGCATGAAATTTCTCTAGCGGAGGCAGAAATGCCAGCACTTATGACTCTAAGAGAGAAATATCGAAAAGATCAACCGCTCGCCGGCGCAAAAATAATAGGCTGCATTCACATGACAATTCAAACAGCCGTATTGATTGAAACTTTAATTGAATTAGGCGCTGAAGTGCGTTGGTCCTCCTGTAATATCTTTTCTACCCAAGATCATGCAGCAGCAGCAATCGCAGAACAGGGAATACCGATCTTTGCTTGGAAAGGCGAAACTGAAGAAGAATTTTTTTGGTGCATTGAACAATCGATTCTGAGGAACGGAGACCCATGGGATGCAAATATGATCCTAGATGATGGAGGGGACCTAACCGAAATGGTACATAAAAAGTATCCAAGCATGCTAGAGGACATCCACGGAATTACCGAAGAAACAACAACCGGCGTACACCGACTATACGAAATGCTCAAAGCTGGAGAATTAAGAGTTCCTGCGATTAACGTCAATGACTCCGTGACTAAATCCAAAAATGATAACCGATATGGGTGTCGGCATAGTCTTAACGATGCTATAAAACGTGGAACAGACATGCTACTCGCCGGGAAACGTGCCCTCGTGATTGGTTATGGGGATGTAGGGAAAGGATCTGCTCAAAGTCTTCGACAGGAAGGAATGATTGTGCGGATTGTCGAGGTTGACCCAATCTGCGCTATGCAAGCTTGTATGGACGGCTTTGAAGTGGTATCCCCATATCTCGGAGGACAGAATACAGGCTTATTTGCTGATGTGAACGGTGCGCTTCTAGGAACAACAGATTTGTTAGTTACTTGTACTGGAAATGTTAACGTCTGCGACAAGAATATGCTTCAATCTCTTAAAAGCAATGCCATCGTCTGTAACATCGGTCATTTTGATACAGAAATCGATACTGACTTTATGCGAGAAAAGTGGCGTTGGGAGGAAATTAAGCCCCAAGTTCATAAAATTTATCGAACAGACAGCTCTAACGATTATCTAATCCTACTTTCTGAAGGGCGACTTGTGAACCTAGGAAATGCTACTGGACATCCCTCACGCATCATGGATGGTTCATTTGCTAACCAAGTTCTTGCCCAGATGTATCTCTACGAGCGAGCATGGGCTAGTCACGATAAGAATCAGCGGGAGGAGTTAACCGTTGAGGTGCTGCCCAAAGAACTTGATGAAGAAGTAGCATCCTACATGGTTAAGGGGTTTGGAGGAATTGTTACATCGTTAACCAAAGAGCAAGCCTCTTATATAAATGTATCAGATACAGGGCCCTTCAAAGCAGAATCTTACAAGTACTAGCCAAACGGACGAGACATGGGAAAGGCATTGGAAGAGCTTCTTGAGCTGCTCGATTTAGAGCAAATAGAGACCAATATATTCCGTGGAATGAGTCCTCCAGATGGCTGGCAAAGAGTGTACGGCGGCCAAGTCATCGGACAGGCTTTAGTAGCAGCCTCCAGAACTGTAGAAGACGAGGCAAGATCAGCACACTCTTTGCACGGATACTTTTTGAGGCCCGGTAACACGACGATCCCAATTCTCTACTCTGTAGACAGGATTCGAGACGGCAGAAGCTTTACAACTCGTCGTGTTGTCGCTGTCCAGCAAGGAGAGGCGATATTCAGTATGTCGGTTTCTTTCCAAGTCCTAGAACTTGGGTTGGAACATCAGAACCAAATTCCCGACGTGCCGCCACCGGAGGCTTGCATTGATCTTCAAGCTTTGCGGAGGCAGCATTCAGCGTCGACCACACAAAATATTCTTGATCAAGCAAATCAGCCGCAGCCCATCGAGCTCAAATTTGTTGAATCATTCAATGAGTTTAATCCCAACCCAGCACCCCCGATCCAGCATGTTTGGGTTAAAACTTCGGGGAAAATGCCGAAGAACTATCGACTAAATCAATGCTTACTAGCTTACGCCTCAGACCTTACGCTGCTAGACACTAGTTATCGTCCTCATGGAATCGGTTGGAGAAATGATAAGTTCCAAGTTGCTAGCCTCGACCATTCTATGTGGTTTCACAAACCATTTCTTACTGACGAATGGATGCTCTATCAGCAAGATAGTCCTTTTGCAGGAGGAGCTAGGGGTTTTAGTAGAGGCACCATTTTCAACTCCAAAGGAGACCTTATTGCTTCAGTAGCTCAGGAAGGGCTAATTAGGTTACATGCATAGTTAATAAAGCCTCTCTGTACAAATGACCAGCAGCCTATGATAATTGCCGGTTTCCGTCGTATTGTGTTATTCAGTCAGCCATTCCAAAGAGGAAACTCGTGTCGATCAAAATCGAGAAAAAATTAGCTAGCATAGAGGTCATCAAGAAAAACTTCGAATCTTTAAACTATATCTGTAATACCCAGATAGCCACGGCAGTCTTTCTAGCCTACCACCTTGAAAAACCCATTCTTATTGAGGGGCCACCGGGCGTTGGCAAAACCGAGCTAGCAAAAACCGCAGCAGAGATGCTCTCTTTACCCTGCGTACGCCTCCAATGTTACGAAGGACTTGACGAATCAAAAGCAATTTATGAATGGAAGTATGGAAAACAGTTGCTTTACACGCAAGTTTTGAAGGAAACACTAAGTGAAATACTCGAAGGAGCCAAGGGGCTTGAGCAATCAGTCTCTAAACTCCAAGATTTCGGAGACATCTTCTTTTCGGAAAAATTTCTCGAACCAAGACCCTTATTAAAAGCTCTCAAAGCTGAACAAGGCTGCGTCCTCCTCATTGATGAGATCGACAAATCTGATCATGAATTCGAGTCACTTCTGTTAGAAATGCTTTCAGACTTCCAGCTTTCGATTCCCGAAATTGGCACAATTAGGGCCCAAACCGATAAAAAGCCACTAGTTTTTCTTACCAGCAATAACACCCGTGAAATTAGTGATGCTCTCAAAAGAAGATGTCTTCATCTATATATACCCTTTCCCGATACTGATCTAGAAGAAAGAATTGTAAGCGCTAAAGTCCCTCATATATCGCAGAAACTCCGCACTCAGCTCGTTGCATTTATTCAAGAACTTCGAGACATGGACTTAAAAAAGGTTCCTGCCATCAGCGAAACAATTGACTGGGCTAAAACACTTATATTACTTAATGTAGAGAACCTCTCTCCAAATCTCGTTCGAGATACACTCAATGTAATACTCAAGTTCCAAGAGGACATCGAGACAGTCAATTCCGAGATAAACAATGTAACGAGCAGAGCACTAGTACAAAAGCAAAAATAGGATTTAATTTACCAATGCATCGTACTCTAGTTGACTTCATCAAAGTTTTGCGTAACGCAGAAATCCAAGTAAGTCCTGCTGAAACACTTGATGCCATGCACGTGTTAGAGCTAATCGGTACCCGCAATCGTAAATTACTAAAAGAATCACTTTCCATCGCTGTTTCAAAGACTCTCGAAGAGAAAGAAGCTTTTGACGACTGTTTTGATCGGTACTTTTCAATCTCGAATAATAATGAAGAAAAGAAAAAAATTGCTTCTCCGGCTGATGCTAAAGAGTATTCAGAAAAAAATGTAGAAACAAAACAAAAACCAGACGAAGCTAGAGGACAAGTTGTTGGACAAGAAGAAAGGTGGAACAAGGAGGAGGACAACAAAGTCCTGGAAGCGAGCTCTCATTTAGGCAAGCTACTCCTGAGTGGGGATAAAGCAGGCGTTATGATGTCGGTTGCAGAAGCTAGTCGAAGTGTCAATCTCAATCAGATAAGGTTTTTCACCCAAAAAGGCGCATTCACACGCAAGATAATGGACTCAATGGGTCTCGATGCCTTGCAGCGAGAGATATTGGCGCTCAATTCTAAAGGTAGGAAGCCAGAGAAAGCTTTAGCTGAAAGACTGGCTAATGCGCGTAATCAACTTCGCGAAAAGATCCGAGGATATGTAGAAAAGCAATTCCTACTGCACGCTGATGCCTCAGGCAAACAGCTACGTGAAGAGTTACTTAAGCAAATAAAGTTGTCCAACCTTGAAAAACGCTATTTTAAGGATGTAAAGGCACTCGTCTTTAAGATGGCTAAAAAGCTAGTGGCCATCCACTCAAAAAGGCGTAAACAAGTTAGGAGAGGTCAACTTGATATTAGAAAGACTTTAAGAAATAACATGCAATACGATGGAATGTTATTTGATATTAGATGGAAAGCATCTAAAGTCGACCGACCTAAAGTTATGTGCATCTGTGATGTGAGCGGCTCAGTGAGTAACTATTCCAGATTTCTATTGATGTTCCTGTATAGTCTTTCGGAAATCATACCGAAAGTGCGATCCTTTGCGTTTAGTTCAGAGCTTGGGGAGGTTACCAAGCTGTTCGAGGAATCAACGCTCGAGGACGCCTTGGCAAAAACAATGAGAGATTACGGCAACGGATCAACCGATTATGGACAGATGCTGCTAGATTTCAAAACTCACTGCTTTAGAGATGTTGATAAAAAAACTAGTATCATCATTCTTGGTGATGGTAGAAATAACTATGGCAACCCTGAAGCAGAGGTTCTTCAACAAGTTTACGAAAAGGCCAAACGCGTCGTCTGGCTTAATCCAGAGGCTAAACCTAGCTGGAACACGGGTGACTCCGAGATGAAGAAATATGCAGCTTATTGTCATCAAACGGAAGTGTGTAATTCTTTAATTCATCTCGAAAGAGTAGTATCTAATCTCATGCGCATCTCTGGCTAGACTACTAGGGAGAGCAAAATCTATAACATGGGAAAATATCAGCTCTCATCTTTTGGAAACTCATAGGGATCTAAGCCCTGTAAGTCGTTGTATATTGACTGAACTAAGTATTAATTTTATGGGCTTCTTGTCGCTGATTTTAGTGCCATTCGGCTGATAGAAGGATCTGACGTATACTTTGGTAAATCCTTAAGATAAACCCATGCTAAGTCTTTGGATTCTTCACTAACCACATATTGATCTTTCCCCACAGAACGAATCAAAAACCGACAATCATAATGTAAATGTGCTTTCTCTGTCGGCCCGTCAGGAATTAGATGAATATCGATGTCAAATATAGCACCGTGCACTAACTCAAGCTCTTGTAGACCTGATTCTTCGCGAGCCTCGCGCAAAGCAACTCCAGCTATATCACTGTCGCCATCCGCGTGACCGCCAGGTTGTAGCCATCGATCGAGTTTACGGTGATGTGTTAGCAGTGTCTTTTCGAACGTTGCATCCATAAGCCAGGCCGAGCCAGTCATATGACCAATAGATAAATTTCGGTCAAAACATTTCGAGTTACTTTTAATGAAAGCGACCATACTACTGACTGTATTTTTCTCTTCCGGATACTCTTTCTGATAAGAGATAAGCTTTTCGAGTAGGCTAATTCTATCCACGACTTAGAGAAAATTTCCTATTTTTTTTGGAACTTGGTTCCCAGTAGTTTCCTTATCAAACAAGTCCACGAGCTGCTCGATTATAGCATCACCTAATTGCTCAGCATCAGTGATGGTAACCGCCCTGCGATAGTGATGAGTTACATCATGCCCTATTCCTATCGCAACAAGCTCAACCACCGAAAAATTCTCTATTTGATCTATAGCGTGCTTTAAGTGCTGCTCTAAAAAGTTACTAGGGTTTACAAGTAAAGTGCTGTTGTCGACAGGCAAACCATCTGATATCACCATCAGTATTTTTCTATCTTCAGACCTATTGACTATCCTGCTATGAGCCCAGAGAAGAGCCTCACCGTCAATATTTTCTTTGAGTAGCTCCTCACGCATCATAAGTCCAAGATTTCGTCTTGCCCGCCGCCAGGGCATATCTGCAGCCTTATAAACGATGTGTCTAAGATCATTGAGTCTTCCTGGCTCGGAAGGCTTACCATGCTGAAGCCAAAGCTCTCGGGACTGTCCTCCGCGCCAAGCCCGAGTAGTGAAGCCAAGAATCTCGACTTTAACGTTACACCTTTCCAATGTCCTACCCAAGATTTCGGCACACATCGCGGCTATAGTAATCGATCGACCGCGCATAGATCCCGAACTATCTATAAGTAGTGACACAACTGTATCGCGAAATTCGATATCCTTCTCTTGCTTAAAAGCGAGGGGATGAAACGGATCAACCACAATGTTTGTGAGTCTGGAGGTATCCAAAAGACCCTCATCTAAGTCAAATTCCCAGGTCCTATTCTGCTGTGCCATGAGTTTTCGTTGTAATCTATTAGCGAGTTTACTAATAACTGACTGTGAATTAAGTAGTTGTTTATCAAGAACATCACGAAGTCGATCCAACTCGACCGATTCACAAAGCTCATCGGCGAAAATTACCTCGTCAAAAACAGTAGTGTAGGACCTGTAGTCAGTCTCCAAAAGACGCTTGTTAGACTCCCCACCCTCGACATTGGGCGGCGCTCCTGGCTCTTCTTCCTCACCATCGATTTCTGCCGCATCGATAGCTTCCATATCTGTAGAAACTTCTCCTTCGATAGCGTCTTGCATATCTGCGTCGATGCCTATCTCTTGACTTATTGAGCCCTCATCCTCTTGCGTATTTATCTCATCCACTTCATCATCTAATTCGTCAGGCTCGTCTTCGCTATCTTGATGATCACCTTCCTCTTCTAGACCTAGGTCCTGAATTATCCTGAGGGAAACCTCTGAAAACTTTTCTTGGTGAAATAAAAAATCACCTAAGTGAGATACATCTGAACCAATCTTTTCTTCAATGTGATCTCGCCAGAAAGATAAAATCTTTTTCGCTACCGAAGGTACTGGGGAACCTGTAAGTTTTTCTCTTATGTAAAGCCCCAAAGCTAAGCTTATAGGAGCATGACTTTGATGATTAATTGCGGCAAAGCCTTGCTGAATACATTGCTCCTGAAGCTCGGCACTTAAGTTATCTTCCACCCCTTTCATTAAATCCGCTCCTATACAAGCTACGCGCGCATCCTCTACGGAGTCGAATACTTCCTGGGCGATACCAGCTTTTGGTCGACGCCTCATATGAACTTTGTCATCATGAAAGCGAGAGTTCAGAGCCAACCTATCCGCAATTCCTCTCAGAGCAGCTAACTCTTCCTTTGAGAGAATTTCATCAGATAGCGGAAGCCTAGCTCTACTTCCTTGCATGAAGGGCTTCCCTTTACCAAAGCTAACATTCAGATCTTCAGCACCGGAAATAGCGCGCATAGTGGAGGTTACAGCCTGCTTAAATTCCTCTCGAGTACCATCGTAATCTGGCATAGCAGGCTAAGTAAGAACCACTTTAGCACTTGACTCTGGTAACTCCTGGCCCATACACCTTTGATAATACTCGGCGACAATTGACTTTTCAGTGTCATCACACTTATTCAAAAATGTAAGACGAAAGGCAAATGCGAAATCACCGAAAATCATCCCATTTTGCGCCCACATAATGACAGTTCTCGGCGACATGACGATAGAAATATCGCCGTTCACAAAGCCTTGACGAGTTAATTGCGCAACAGAAACCATATTAGCTGCCAACTTTTTATCAAGCTTATCTTCCAAAAATTTGGAAACAAGGATATCAATCTCCTTTTCACGAGGCAGATAGTTCAACGTAGAGACAATATTCCAACGGTCCATCTGCCCCTGATTAATCTGCTGTGTTCCATGATATAACCCTGTGGGATCCCCCAAGCCGATAGTATTCGTAGTCGCAAACAAGCGGAAAGAAGGATGAGGGCTAATCACTCTACTCTGGTCAAGCAGAGTCAGTTTTCCCTCTACCTCTAGTACTCTCTGAATAACAAACATAACATCCGGACGACCCGCATCATACTCATCAAACACTATGGCACAAGCCCTTTGTAGTGCCCAAGGAAGCAGTCCCTCTTTGAATTCTGTTACCTGTTGCCCATCTCTAAGAACGATGGCGTCCTTACCGACAAGATCAATACGGCTTATATGACTATCTAAATTTATTCGGATACATGGCCAATTGAGACGCGCTGCAATCTGTTCGATGTGGGTAGACTTTCCCGTCCCATGGTAACCTTGAACCATCACTCTCCTGTTGTGCGCAAAACCCGCTAAAATGGCCAGAGTTGTTTCCTGATCAAACCTATACGTTTCATCTATTTCTGGTACGTGCTCGCAGGGCTGAGAGAATGCGGGAACTTTCAAGTCAATATCAAGATCAAACACTTCCTCGACGCTGACAAATGCATCAGGAATACCATCGCCTTCGAGGGCAGTTGTTTTCTCAACCATGGCTATCATTGTCCTCCAATACTTGTAAGGCATTACACAGACTGGTTTTTTTCTTTCACACTTCTGATATGCCTAATAAAACCTCATCTTGGATTCAAGAATCCAAGAATTACTTAACGAAAAACCTTTGAAAGAATAGCTGTAAAATCTCAGAATTACTATGATTAGAACATGTTCAAACTGATTCTGAAGCGAGCTTTGTAACGATATTAGTAATCTCATCCCACGGCTTACCGCTAGGGTCTATACCTTTAATCATTCGATCAACGCGCGTTAAACGTACTTGAAATCTCTCAAAATCATGTTTGCAATGTCTTTTCAAACATAAAGATACGAAGCTTTTTCTCTTATCCCAGATTCTTCTTGATCGCATAGCAGCTTCAAGCGACTGACCCAGATCGACCTCAAATGATATAGATGACAAACTCCGCATCTCTCTTGCAAGCATATTAGTCAAGAATAAAGGTTCTAGGTCTGAGAGTCGCAAAGTCTCAATAATTCTAATCACACGATCTATTTTTCCTTCTAATGCTGCATCGATTAACTGAAATACATCAAACCTAGTTGCATCAGCTACATCAGCTAGAACCTCTTTACTTCCTACTTTCTCATTGGTCGCACACAATTTCATGCGCTCAATTTCTTGAACTGCAACCAATAAATTACCCTCTATCCTGTCTGTCAATTCCAGCACCGCTTCTTTACTGGCTTCCAATCCCGCCAACCGGAATCTATTTGCTACCCAATTGGGTAGCATCTTTTTTTCTATTGGCCAAATTTGGACAATCCCACCAAACTGACCTAGAGTCTTAAACCACTTGGTTTTTTGGGTTGCACTATCAACTTTTGGCATTGTTAGCAGCACACAGTTTTCTGGTAACAGGTTTTGGCATAAATCTGTTAAAGCAAGCGCACCTTGTTTCCCTGGTTTGATTGAGCCCATGCGTAGCTCGATAATTTTTTTATTAGAAAATAGAGACATACTTTCATTGGCATATTTCAAAGATTGCCAATCGAACTTACTATCGACATGAAAAATCTCGCGCTCAACAAAACCAAGATTTTTAAAATGTTTTCTGATTACGTCAGCACTTTCTTGCACTAAAAGCGGCTCATCACCACTGACGATGTAAAGCGGAAGGATATCTACAGCTAAATTAGCGGGTAACTTTTCCGGGTAGATTCTCATCTTGTTTTATTTTGATATTCTTGGATGATCGTATTAATACGTCGGAAAATCTGTTCACTTATATCTTTCTGCATCTCTTCAAGAAGCAACCGTTCTTCCTGAAAACTACTGTCCAGTATTTGGGCATTTAAAACATAGAAACGCTCTACCAACACTTCCTCTTTATTAATTAGCACATCCCCACTGAGGTTTACCAGGTGGAGGTTAACCGCACGTGTAATACCAAACTCCGATACCATTTGACCACTTGAATGGGCAATCACCCGACGACTGTTCCTCTCACCAGAGATAAATGCAACATATTGCGCAGAAGAAGATCTGTCAGTGACCTGAACTTTAGAGCGCTCAAACTTTTCCTCCAGTGTACGAAGAATATGGCTATCAACATCACTTAACTCTATATGTATCGAATCAAAGCTGAGAGCTTCTAACCGCTCTGTACCCCGCAATTGGAAACCACAACCAACTAGAAGGCAAAGAACTAAATTAAGTGAAACAATCCTCAAGATAATACAAAATTCAGGAGTTTATCAGGCACGTGAATAATCCTTGTGATTTTTTTTCTTCTCAAAAACTTTTCAACATTCTCAAGCTCTCTAGCACGCAACTCAAGATCATCTTTACTTGCCCCTGGAAGAGCCTGAATTCTGCCACGCAACTTGCCATTTACTTGAATAATGACATCTACAATCCGCTTTCGTAATGCTTTCTCATCGACTTCAAACCATTTAGCCTTGTCTATAGATCCCAACCCTAAACTTGCCCAAAGCTTGGAGCATATGTGGGGAGTGATGGGTGACATGACTAACACTGCCGTTTTTAGAGCTTCATCAATAACGGCTCTACCTTGATCCGACTTATCCTTAAACTTCTGTAGTTCATTAAAAAGCGTCATTACTCCTGAAACAACAGTGTTGAAATTAAGACGCTTACCATAGTCGTCAGTAGCCTTCATTAGAGTCTCATGAACAATTCGACGCATATCCCTTTGAGATTCGTTAAGAGCATTTATATCCAGCATAGCGACAGGACCAGATTCCAAATGTTGGATCACAGTTTTCCAAAGTTTGGAACGAAGCCATCGATTAGCTGACTCAACATTATGCTCCGACCACTCGAAGGATTGTTCTGGGGGAGCGGCGAACATCATTGCCATACGGACAGCATCGGCTCCGTACTGGTCTAGAAGATGTTGTGGATCTCCTGCATTTCCTGAGGATTTTGACATCTTAGCTCCATCCTGGAGAACCATGCCCAAGGCCAAAAGATCCTTAAATGGTTCATCAGTATCCACCAACCCCTCATCACGCATCACCTTATGAAAAAACCTTGCATACAATAAATGTAGAATTGCATGCTCTTCCCCGCCGACATAATGATCGACCGATTGCCAATATTTAGCCCTTTCATCCAGCATTCCTTCTTCGAAATTATTGCAAGTAAACCTCGCGTAATACCAAGAGGACTCCATAAATGTATCAAATGTATCTGTCTCCCGTTCAGCTGCACCGCCGCAGTCAGGACAAATAGTTCTCGACCATTGAGGCATTCTCTTAATTGGAGAGGATACGCCGTCAAATTCCACATCGGTGGGCAAACTTACTGGGAGGTCCTCCTCCGGTACGGGTACAGCGCCACATCTCTCACAATTAATAATCGGGATGGGGCACCCCCAGTAGCGCTGTCGAGATACGCCCCAATCTCTGAGGCGATAATTTACTTGACGCTCTCCTAGACCCTTTGATTCAAGTGCCTCCGCTATAGCATTAAATGCCTCCTCAAAAGTTAAGCTGTCAAAATCTCCAGAATTTATACATTTTCCCTTTCCGATAAAAGCCGACTTGTCGATGTCCCATTCGCCTACTTTTTCAGGTTCAATTACTTGCTTGACTGGAAGGTTATACTGACGAGCAAATTCCCAATCTCGCTGATCATGTGCCGGGACAGACATAACAGCACCCGAGCCATATTCCATCAAGACAAAGTTGGCTACCCAAACTGGAATTGGCTGTTTTGTAATAGGATGTTGAACGACGATACCGGTATCAATACCCTTCTTTTCCACCCTAGCCAAATCTGCTTCGGCCATCTTTACTTGATTACAAGCGCTCAGAAAGTCAGCGATATCAGCACTTTTCTCAGCTGCCTCCTTAGCAATTGGATGCTGAGGAGCAACAGCAACATAAGTTACTCCCATCAATGTATCAGGCCTAGTAGTATAAACATCTATACCTATTCCCGGCCCTTTTAAACGTTCAAATCTAATTTGCAGCCCCTCTGATCGACCAATCCAATTACGCTGCATTAATTTGATTTTCTCAGGCCAACCAGTCAGATCATTGAGCTTAGTTAGTAACTCTTCTGCATAATCGGTGATCTTAATGAACCACTGGGCTAGTTCTCGCCGCTCTACTAAAGCGTTTGAACGCCATCCACGACCTTCGATAACCTGCTCATTAGCCAGGACAGTCTGATCAACAGGATCCCAATTGACCCATGCAGATTTTTTATAGACCAAACCCTTTCGAAACATTCTCAGAAAAAACCATTGCTCCCAACGGTAATATTCAGGATCACAAGTCGCAATTTCTCTCGCCCAATCATAGGAAAAACCAAGTAACTGTAATTGTTTTTTCATATAGTCAATATTTCGCATGGTCCAACGTGCGGGCGGCACCTTATTCTTGATTGCAGCATTTTCAGCAGGCAAACCAAATGCGTCCCATCCCATAGGATGCATCACATTGAAACCCTTAAGTCGTTTGAAGCGTGCGATCACATCACCAAGCGTATATGTTCTGACATGCCCCATATGCAATCTCCCGCTTGGATATGGAAACATTGCTAGGCAATAGAACTTGGGCTTCGGACTTTCCTCTACAACTTCAAACGTCCCATTTTGGTACCATTCTGATTGCACCTCAGCTTCGGTACTCTTGAAGTCATATGAGCTAGACTTTTCATCCATTATCATTTCTTTTTATTAAAATCCTCATTCTACCTGAACCATTTCAAAGACAGGAACCGAAGAAACGACCTAAAGAAATCTATGTCTCACAAACAAGACAAAGATAAATATTAAACACAATAAAACCAAGGGCCCGTAACCATAATAGTAATATGGTGTTTCACCCTTCATTATTCTCAGTTCACCGCGCATGACACCCTCCTCGAAGGGCTCTAACTCTTCCACCAATAATCCATTATGGTCAATCAGTGCTGTTATACCGTTATTGGTTGAGCGAATCATCCAACGACCGTACTCAGCAGCTCGCATTCTTGCCATCTGCAAATGCTGCTTTGGGCCTATCGAGTCCCCGAACCAAGTGTCATTGCTCACTGTAACAAACATATCTGGAAGCACACTATCTCTTTCTATCAAATCAGGGTAAACAACCTCGTAACAGATAAGTACCGAAACAAGATTTTCCCCAGCGCTAACCAGATTCTGATCATTATGTCCTGATTTCGTACGAGACATTGGCAGATCAAAAAACTTTATTATTCCTCTTAAATATTTTTCAAGGGGTAAGTATTCACCAAATGGAACCAGTCGCCGTTTATGATAAACGCCAGAACCCTCACCAAGCGCTAACACCGAATTAAAGTATCCACCATCGGTAGAACGCTCAAGAATACCGAATAGCAAGGATGAGCCAACCTCTCTCCCTTGTTCGTCAAGTCCTTTGATAAGAGGACTTGCATCCTGCTTGATGACTGTAAGTGCTGCTTCTGGCCAGACAATAATATCTCTACCCCATTCTTTTTCTGTCATCTCTAAGTAAGTATTTGTTATGTTTTGGGTGCTACTTGATAACCACTTTTTATGCTGATCCACATTACCTTGAATAGCAGATACGGTGACAACATTATTGGTATGATTTAGACCAATGATAGAATCAGGAATAAAAATTCCACCACCCCATAGCAATCCTAAAAGAAGAATATTTAAAGGCCATTTAGAAGAAGGCAGTTTGTAAATTAATACTGACGTGACAACCGTAAGCAAACTCAGACCATAGACCCCTACAATCGGAATATAACCAGACAAAGGGGATTCAAGATGACTATAACCTGCGAAAAGCCACGGGAAACCTGTAAGAAACCAACTACGAGACCACTCTAAAATCACCCAAATAGCCGGGAAAGCTACCAATCCATCACGAACATTTACATGCAAGAGAGCACCCATCAAAGATGTAAATGAATAACTGAGTATAAAAGCCGCAGTAAGCCCTATGGCAGCTAATGAGGGTACTCCACCGAAATCATTTATACTTACGAAAATCCAGGAAACACCACTACCGTACATACCAACGGCAAAGAAATAATATCTGACGAAAATATCCCGCTTGCTGGATACGTCAACTGAATACAAAAAAACGACAAAGCTTATTACGCCCATCCACCATAGCTCAAATGGTGAGAACGCTAAAGGGTACAAGACTCCTGCTAGCAGGGCCGAAGCATGACGGAGCAGGCTTCTCTCCTTAGGATAAATCCCCCTAGAACAACCGATCAATGTACGCAATATAATTTAATCTATTTATCAGATAGCGTCAGCTGCAAAAGGTGGATACGGCGGCGATCAGCGTTAAGTACCTTAAACGTAAAATTACCCGTCTCTACAACCTCATCTCGTTTAGGGAGATGTCCAAACTTCTGGGTTACAAAACCCCCAATAGTATTAAGGTCTTCATCACTCAAATTGCAACCGAATTGCTGATTAAAATCTTGGATCAATGTCTGCGCTTTAACAATATAGCTACCATCCTTATGAGGTTTTATGAAATCATCTTCTTCGTTATAGTCATATTCATCTTCGATGTCTCCAACTATTTGTTCAAGGACATCTTCGATAGTCACGATACCAGAGATCCCACTATACTCATCTAAAACTACCGCCAAGTGACTGCGATTCTTTCGGAACTCTTGCAGAAGAACGTTAACTCGTTTACTTTCTGGAATTGGTGTGAAGCTACGAAGCACATCGCGCATGTTGAACCGCGCGCGGTTATCTTCCAAAGCTAACGGCAATAGGTCCTTTGCGAGCAAAATTCCTAAAATATTATCTGGATTGTCGTCGACTACTGGGAAACGTGAATGTCCAGACTCAATAATTTTTGGTAAAAATTCCTCCGGCGTGGAGTCCAACCTGACAAATACAACTTGAGAGCGTGGTACCATTATTTCCCTGGCCTGCATGTCAGAAACCACAAGGGCGCCCTCTATGATACTTAAAGCTTCATCGTCAAGGAGTTCTTTTTGCTGTGCGGATCTCAATAAATCTTTGAGTTCCTCCCGAGAGGCAGGAGTCCCAGTAGCCAAAGATTTAAGCTTCTCCAACCATGTTCGGTTGTCAGCATCGGCTTGCTCAGTCATCGTTCGATTTCTCTAAATATGGATTGGACCAACCCATAGTTGAAAGTATTCTTGCTTCGATCATTTCCATCTCCTCAGCTTCAGCATTCTGAACATGATCGTAACCTAAAAGATGCAGTATTCCATGAACCAGTAAGTGTGCAAAATGAGCAGCCGGCTCTTTCCCCTGTTGTGATGCTTCCTCCAATAAAACAGGCGCACAGATTACAATATCTCCAAGTAACCTAACTCCAAGTTCATCAATATTTCCATGTGCAAAGGAGAGCACGTTAGTTTCATTTTTCCTCCCGCGGTAATTGCTATTTAATTCTAACATTTCCCTGCGATCAACGACTCGTAGGGCAAGCTCGATATTATTGATATCCAACTCGTAAAAACAAGTAGAAACCCACCTTTGAACATCCAATTCACTAATCTTCCACTGGCTACAATCTTCCAACCACTGTATGTCCAGAATAATGGATTCACGGACCTTATTAGGAATGCTCATGAGTGTCACTCCGAAGCCTGCCATATGCCTCCACTATTCTCTGGACCAAGGGGTGACGAACCACATCTTTTGGAGAGAAGTGTGTAAACGAAATCCCCGGCACTTCCGATAATACGGTCATTACATGACGTAATCCTGACTTAGTCCTACTTGGTAAATCAATCTGGGTTATATCTCCAGTAACCACAACAGTAGACCCAAAACCAATTCTTGTTAAGAACATTTTCATCTGTTCAATGGTAGTATTCTGACTTTCATCCAAAATGATGAACGAATCATTTAAAGTGCGACCCCGCATGTAGGCGAGCGGGGCAACCTCAATAATATTTTTCTCTATTAGTTTTTCCACTTTGTCAAAGCCAAGAAGCTCATAAAGAGCATCGTAAAGGGGCCGTAGGTAGGGATCGATCTTCTGCGCTAGATCGCCGGGAAGAAAACCTAATTTTTCTCCAGCCTCGACAGCAGGTCTAACCAATAAAATTCTACGAACCCTTTCCTGCTCAAAAGCCTCAACAGCGCAGGCAACGGCCAGATAGGTCTTCCCAGTGCCCGCAGGACCAATTCCAAAATTGATATCATGAGAAGTGATGGACCTCACATATGTAATTTGATTCTCACCCCGAGGGCGGACAACCTTCTTCCCCGTATGGATTAAATCATCAGTGCCATCATCGCTGCTACTTAAGAGGGCCTCAACGCCCGACTCCTGTAGGAAAAGATGTACCAGGTCCGATGTTAACGGAGTACCACTCTTAACTTCACGGTATAAATGGTTGAGCAGCTCTCCTGCGGCACGCGTCATACGACTTTCGCCTATGATTTGAAAATCATTACTACGATTTTTTATGGTTATACCAAGGCGGTCTTCTATTTGACGTAAGTGGGCATCATAAGGACCACAGAGAGTGGCTAATTGAAGGCTATCATTAGGTTCGAGCTTGATCTCGTAGGGTCTCAGATTTGCGTCCAAATTCATTTTTTAGGATCACGGACCGATTAGAATATACTTAAGCGCTACGGAGTAAAAGTAAGATTTTATTACTTTTCCCTATTTAGAAAGGTCATGTTCACGGGAAACGAAGGTTCCCCGCAATGAATTGGGGAGTGCTTCAGTCACTTCCACTGACACAAATTGACCAACCAAACTCGTTTTCGCGTAGGGGAAATTAATAACCCTATTATTCTCCGTCCTAGCCTGCAGCTGTCCTGGATCTTTTTTTGAGACGCCTGTAACTAATACGCGTTGAGTAGTACCGACCATTTTTCGGCTTATACTAAAAGCCTGACTCCTTAGGATATGTTGAAGCGACTGCAGCCTTTTTTTCTTTACAGCCATTGGGGTTTTATCTGGCAAAGAAGCCGCTGGAGTGCCCGGGCGAGGGCTATAAATGAAGCTGAAGGAGTTATCAAATTGAAGTTCTTGCACCAATTCCATAGTGGCTAAAAAGTCCTCATCCCTCTCTCCCGGGAAGCCTATGATAAAATCAGATGACAAACTAAGCTCCGGTCTGATTGCTCTTAAAAGACGAATTTTCGATTTGTATTCCAGAATTGTATGGTTGCGTTTCATTGCAGCCAAAATACGATCAGAGCCACTTTGGACTGGAAGATGCAGATGGTTGACGAGCGCAGGAACATCAGCATAAGTCCGGATGAGATTTTCAGAAAATTCTATCGGGTGTGATGTGGTGTAACGAATACGGCCGATTCCTTCAACTTTAGCTATCGCGCGAATTAGGTAAGCAAGATCGACGTTAAATTCACCATTTAAAACATCGCGATAAGCATTGACATTTTGACCGAGCAAATTTACTTCTCGAACACCTTTTTTTGCTAAACTGAGGACTTCCTCCAGGACATCATCGATAGGCCTACTAACTTCTTCTCCTCTGGTGTAAGGAACGACGCAGAAACTACAGTATTTACTGCAGCCCTCCATCACCGATACAAAAGCAGAGGGGCCGTCAATAGAAGGGCTTGGTAAGCAATCAAACTTCTCTATTTCAGGGAAGCTTACATCTACTAAAGGTACCCCTTGTTTTTTACTCTCCAACATACCGGGAATACGGTGCAAGGTTTGGGGACCAAAGATTAGATCAACAAAAGGTGCTCGTGCACTAATTGCATTCCCTTCTTGGCTGGCAACACACCCTCCAACGCCGATAGTAAGGTCAGGGTTTGCTAACTTAAGCTTCTTCCAACGACCGAGCTGGTGAAAAACTTTCTCTTGAGCCTTCTCCCTAATTGAGCACGTATTTAAGAGCAGCAAATCTGCTTCTGCTTCGTTGTCAGTCTTTTGATAGCCATGGGAGATCTTCAGCATATCTATCATCCTAGCGGAGTCATACTCATTCATTTGACAACCGTGAGTCTTAATAAAAACCTTAGGCAAAAATTCGACCTCTTCGTCTACTTTCGATTAAGTATACATCAAAGCTCTTTTCTGACAGTACTATCATAAAAAGGCATTTCGCATAGTGCTTAATGCAGCTTTGGCGGTTGACAAAAGCGACAATAACACCAACACTGGCGAAGAATTAGCCTGAAACATCTTCTACGAGGACGAAATGCCCGAAACACCAATTTATAAAATCATATTCTTTAGCATGGGACAGATTTACGAGGTTTATGCTAGGCATATATTTCAATCCGATCTTTATGGCTTCATTGAAGTGGAACAACTGGTGTTTGGAGAGCGGTCTCAAATGCTCGTCGATCCTAGCGAGGAACGGCTTAAATCAGAGTTTGAGGGAGTTGATCGAACTTACATCCCTCTCCATTCAATTGCACGAATCGACGAGGTAGCTAAAGAA
>MDTE01140482.1_pt1 | contig 41934 bp, 34 predicted proteins | sample 811231 | NCBI WGS metagenome assembly MDTE01 (sample SAMN05326651, study PRJNA326480) | marine metagenome | isolation source: seawater | place: Indian Ocean: Red Sea | collected 2010
ACTGGAGATCGAGAGCAAGAACGACTACGAGTACCTGGTGTTCGAGGATCCGAAGGCAGCGGGTCTCGAGCCGGTGGATCGTCAGAGCGGTTACACGGGTGGGTTTCCGGCTGTGTATCGCCAGTTGAGGGACGATCGGGTGGCATTTTTCTTCAGGACGCTCGCCCGTGGGAAGCACAGCATTTCGTATCGAATGCGTGCCGAGATCCCCGGTCGATTCAGTGCTTTGCCGACGCGTGGCAGTGCGATGTACGCCCCGGAGTTGAAGGCCAACTCGGACGAGATTCGCCTGGGAATCGTGGACAGACGGTAGCCGGGGCGGTTGGTTCCCTGTGGCGAACCTCTTCCGCAATCCGTCCAATGCGTTATACTCCGCCGCGCCATGGAGAATGAATTACTCGTAGCCGAGAAGGCGGTCCGTGAAGCGATGGGGCTTTGTCGGGTGGTCCAGGCCGGTATCGTCCCGAGCGTCCTGGAGAAGGCCGACCGCAGCCCGGTCACGATCGCCGATTTTGGCAGCCAGGCGCTGGTCTGCCGGTCATTGGCGGAGAGTTTTCCCGATGATCCGGTTGTTGGTGAAGAAGATGCAGCGAAATTGCGACAACCCGAACAGGCCGAGTTTCTCGATCGTGTCATCCGTGTGTTGGCGTCCCAGGGTGTCACGGCTGGCGGCGACACCGTTTGTGATTGGATCGATCGGGGTGATGGAGTGCCGTGCGATCGTTTCTGGACGCTCGACCCCATCGATGGAACGAAGGGTTTTCTTCGGGGAGGCCAATACGCCGTCGCCCTGGCATTGATCGTTGCTGGTCGGGTCGAGGTGGCCGTGCTCGGTTGTCCCGGACTGGGCGTCGTCGATGGCGATGGCCTGGTGTTCTCTGCTATCCGAGGTGCCGGGACACGTGTCTCCCCAGCCTCGGAACCCGACGACTCGCGGCCGGTGTCGGTTAGCGATTGCACCGACGTCACCCGGGCACGCCTGTGTGAGTCGGTGGAATCGGGGCACAGTGCGCACGACCGTTCCAGCGTGATTGCCGAATCGCTGGGCCTGCAGTCGGAATCCGTCCGGATGGACAGCCAGGCCAAGTACGCGACTGTGGCTGACGGTGGAGCTGAGATGTACCTGAGATTGCCCGTCGACGCGAGTTACCAGGAGAAGATCTGGGACCACGCAGCCGGGTCGCTGGTGGTGACCGAATCGGGTGGAACCGTGTCCGACACGTTCGGTGCTCCGCTCGATTTTTCGCAGGGCCGGACCTTGCAAAAAAATGCCGGCGTGGTTGTCAGCAACGGCCTGCTGCACGAGCAGATCGTGGCTGCCGTGGTGTCATCCGAAACGGTTCGGGATCACGACGATGGGCATTGATCCGGCCAGTTGCACGTTGTTGGTCGTCGCCGGTGTGATCGTGGCACTGGCCATTTTGAAAACCGCGCCCGACCTGATCCTGTTGGGCGGACTGGTGCTTTTGATGGTGCTGGGCGTCTTTCCCGAAACGTCGGTGGCGCTGGCGGGGTTTGCCAACGAGGGACTGTTGACGGTGGCGGTGCTGTTCGTTGTGGCCGAGGGAATGCGGCAGACCGGCGGCCTGGGAGTGCTCGGTCGGTCGTTGCTTGGCCAGCCCGGCAGCCTGCCGATGGTACAGGCCCGGCTGTTGCTACCGGTCTCCCTGGCCAGCGCATTCCTGAACAACACTCCGGTGGTGGCCATGGCGATGCCGGTGGTCAGCGACTGGGCCCGCAAACACCAGGTGGCGGTCTCCCGGCTGCTGTTGCCGCTGAGTTATGCCGCGATCCTGGGTGGCCTGTGCACCCTGGTCGGCACCAGCACCACCCTGATCATCAATGGTTTGATGATCGAATCGGACCGGGTTGATCTCCGTGGTGCGGGGCATGGGCTGGGAATGTTCGAGATCGCCTGGGTGGGTGTTCCTGTCGCGTTGATCGGACTGCTGTACATCGTGGTGGTGTCCAAGTGGTGGTTGCCCGATCGTCGGCCCGCGATCGACACGGCGTCAAATCCTCGTGAATACACCGTCGAGATGCTGGTCACTCCGGACAGTCCGCTGGTCGGAAAATCGATCGAGGCGGCTGGCCTGAGACACCTGCCGGGGATGTACCTGGTGGAGATCGATCGTTCGGGCCGCGTGTTGCCCGCGGTGGCCTCCGGTGACATTCTCGAGGCGGATGATCGATTGGTGTTTGTTGGAGTCGTGGAATCGGTCGTCGATCTGCAGAAAATATCTGGTCTTGAGCCCGCCACCGACCAGGTTTTTCAACTCGGCGGCCCCCGTTCACAGCGTCGACTGGTCGAAGCGGTGGTGTCCGAGAGTTGTCCACTGGTGCACCGCACGATTCGTGGGGGGCGATTCCGCAGTCGCTACGCCGCGGCGGTGATCGCTGTTGCCCGGCACGGCGAGCGAATCGACAGCAAGATCGGCGACATTCGCTTGAGGCCTGGAGACACCCTGTTGTTGGAAGCCCACCCGAGTTTTCTTGAGCGTCAACGCAACAGCCGCGATTTTTACCTGGTCAGCGCGGTCGATGATTTCACGCCACCTCGGCACCACCTGGCGTGGATGGCCCGGGCCGTGATGTTGGCGATGGTCGTGGTTGTGGCGTTTGAGTGGGTGGGCATGCTCGAGGCGGCCCTGGTGGCGTCGTTTGTGATGCTGGTGACCGGTTGCCTGAGGGGATCGGAAGCCCGTGGGGCGATTGACGGAAGCGTCGTGTTGGCGATTGGAGCGGGGCTGGGAATTGGCGAGGCGATGCGGGTGAGCCACGCGGCTCAACGCGTGGCGACAGTGTTGTTCGAGGTGGGTGATTCCCTGTTTTCGTTGGCCGGCGAGACGATAGTCGCGCACCCCCAGGCCATGCTGGCGGTGGTGGCCGGCTTGACCATGGTGCTGACCAACGTGATCACGGCCAAGGCGGCGGCCGTACTCATGTTCCCGATCGCGACGGCAACCGCCGACGTGGTGCAAGTCAGCGGTTTGCCTTTTGTGCTCGCTGTTGCATTGGCCGCGGCCGCGAGCTTGGCCTCCCCGATTGGCTACCAGACCAACCTGATGGTGTACGGGCCCGGTGGGTACCGGTTCCTGGATTACTTGAGGTTTGGTGGCTTGCTGAGCCTGGTTGTCTGGATCGTCATCGTGGCGCTTGTTCCCTGGATCTGGCCATTTTGAGGCCAGGTCGAACTGAGGCTGGGCCGGCTGGCGGGTCTCCAGAGACGGGTTAGGCTGGTCGCGTTTTCTGGAGCGACCTACAATAACCGCTCCCGCGGGATGTGAATTTCCAGGTTGCGGTGTTCCACGATTGATGACTACACCGAAGGTTGACCTGAAGAACAAGTGGCTGGCCGCGGTATTGGCGTTCCTGGTCCCGGGCTTCGGACATGCCTACCAGCGCCGCCGCTTCAAGGCCGTGATCTACTTCTCGTGCGTCCTGGGGATGTTTTTCACGGGGATGACACTTGGTGAATGGAAGGTGGTGTACTGGAGATGGGAGCCGGGCGGGCACCGGACATTCGGTTACCTGGCACAGGTTCTCGTTGGTTTGCCGGCCCTGCCGGCGCGGTTCCAGGCACTGCGGTACACGGCACCGCCGCTGGATGGTTTTGGCGTCGAGCGTCGATTGAGGCTTGATACCATCAAGGGCAGCGATGTCGACAGCGAACTGGACCTGCCGTTCACTGGCCGGTTCCGGTACAGGCCCGATCCCGCTTCGTTTGCACCGGAGGCCGGGGACGAATTTCCCAACGAACCGATCATCAACGTCACCGGGAGAATCAGGTGGCAGCAAGAAGACGGCTCGTTCACGGGGAATTTCGAGGGCAACAGCGAGGATGGCAAGCCGATCAAGTTGGCGATTGCCGGTCAACCGACCGTCAGTCCTCGCGTGTTTGCACACGGCGAGATCACACCCTCGATGCTCCGAGAGGAAGACACGATGCCGGTTCGGCAGTTCTCGAATTCTCTCCGTTATGTCCACTGCGACGTCGAAGAGGGTACACGGATCGGCGAGATCGAGGGGACTGTCGAGAGAAGTCTCGTGGACTGGTTCCAGGCACCGTTGGAGGACAAGGCGCTGGAAGAAATCCATGGCCGTCTCGGTCGCCGCTACGCGTTGGCGGAGGTGATCACCTGGATCGCCGGGTTGCTCAACCTGTTGGCAATCTGGGATGCGTTTGAGGGGCCGGCGTATGGTTATGGAGACGAGGAGGAACTGGTCGAGGATGATTCGGTCGACCGATAGCAGTTTGGGGAGAGACGACAGTGGATGCACATAGCACCTGGTACCTGTTGCCGCTGGCGATCGTGATCAGCCTGGTCTACAGCGCCAGTCGTTACGAACTTCCCGCGAAAATTCTCACGCGTGCCGGGCGAATGTTCCTGACAATCATGATCTTCATGGGGATCGTCTTTGTCGTGCTCGACACGCTCTCCTTCTGGCTTTGATTGTCCCGGTGGCCCTGGTGCCGACGATCACGCCGCCTGGGCCGCGCCGGTCTTGTCCTGCCGCCCGAAGTAAACGTCCTGGGCTTGCTTGTTGGCGAGCACCTCTCCGGGTGTTCCACTGACGAGCACCTTGCCCTGGTAGACGACGTAGGCCCGGTCGGTCACCCCGAGCGTCTCTTTCTCGCGATGGTCGGTCAGCAGGATCGAGATGCCCTGTTCACGGAGACCCGCGATGATCTCCTGGATGCTGTTGATCGTCACGGGGTCGATTCCGGCAAAGGGTTCATCCAGCAGGATCAGGCTGGGCCGACTGGCCAGGCATCGAGCGATTTCGAGGCGTCGTCGTTCTCCGCCGGAGAGCGTTGAGGCGATCTGGGAGTGGTGGTTTTCGATACCGAACTGTGAGAGCAGCTCTCCGATTCGCCGTTTTCGTTCGGCTCGTTTCACGCCGAGGAATTCCAGCACGACCTGGATGTTCTGGGCGACGGTCAGCTTGCCGAAGACACTGTCGTCCTGAGGCAGGTATCCCAGTCCGTGCCGGGCGCGGCGGTACAACGGCCAGTTGGTGACATCGGTGCCATCCAGAAAGACCTGGCCCTTGGTGGGGGCGACCAGTCCACAGGTCATCCGGAAAGAGGTGGTTTTGCCGGCCCCGTTGGGTCCCAGCAAGCCGACGATTTCTCCTCGCTCGACGACAAAATCAACGCCGTCCACGGCTCGCTTGCCGGGGTAATCTTTGACAAGCCCTTGACAGTCCAAAAGTGGCATCGCCTGGGTCCTCCCTGACCCGAGACCGATCGACGATCGGTTACCGGATTCGTTTCATGCGTCGGAACTGTGGATAGAACGGCACCCGGAACTGGGGGTAGTCGGAAATTGTCGGTTGATCGTTTTCGATCGTGGCGTGGTAGAACCAGCGGTTGAAAATGGGCAGGCGTCTCATCAGAGAATCCTTGTCGTCGGGATAGCCATGGCCGTTGTTGAGGAATGGCTGGCCGTGCGGCCAGTAGATGTAGAAGGCCTTTCCGACCAGAGCCGACCGCGGCACCGCGTGTCGCCTGGCGGCTCCACGCGCGTTTCCCCACAGCCGTCCGTCCTTGCTCTTGGGCGAGTTGTCACCCAGCATCAGGAATTCGTCCGGACCGAGTTCAAACACCGCCTCGGAGGCCGAACTGCTGTAGAGTTCGTGCCAGCTGCCAGGGTTCGACAGGGCGTCGATCAGCCCGGTTTCGTCCGAGCTTTCGGCGCGAGAGCTTGGGTTCTCCGCCCGTGTATTGGCATCGCGAACCATCTCACTGCGGTAGTAGATATCGCGAAAAATCGCGAGGTGCGAGACCGTCACCTGGGCTCCCCGGGCGGCGATGCCAACCGGAGAAAGGTCACCGTAACCCGGGCCTGGAAAATCGGTGGGATCCTGCCGGTAGGAAGCCCGCGGTCCCAGGTCGATCAACTGGCCGTCGATCCAGATGCAGAGTCGATCGTCAACGTTGGCAAACCGAAGTGTGTGCCGTCCGTTTTTGAGCTGTATTCCCTCGGATCGTCCGAGTTCCTCGTCCTCGTCCTCGGTCCGATTCAGGTCGATTTTCGAGGTCACTCGAACGGTTCCAGCAGCCAGGTCAAAATCCGCCCGAAATCGGCGGCGACCTTCGACCAGTTCCAGCAGCAGTCGCCCCGTCGCTTGAACCTCACCAACAGTGATCTCGCATCCGAATGTCAGGTCGCCGACCCAGTAACAGTCCTGGTCTCTGCCAGGCATGTGTCCACCTTCGTAGGTGTTGTAACCGCAGAAGTCGGTGATCAATTGCGGACGCGGCCGGAAATCGAGTGGCTCGTTGTCCTTCCAACGCTCGGGCGTGGGAACAAAGTGACGGTACCGCAGCCACTTCAATTGGTTGGAGGTGGCGAGTGAGAACGACCGGGAATCATCAGAGACTTTCCATCCGGTTTTGGCTCCGGTCTTCGATTCGATCCAGCCGGCCACGGCGTGGGGATCGTCGGAGTCCTTGTCGACGGCCGCCCAGCGGCTGGGCCATCCCAGTGCGTGCAACCTGGTCTCGGGGTGGTCGTTGTCAAAGACCGGCAATTGCAGCGTGTCCTGTTTGAGTGGATCGGCTTTTCTCAGGATTTGCCGTCCCCCATCGGGGTTCACCACGTAGAGGTTTCCCTGCCGGATCACGATTGTTTCGTTCGGCAATCCGACCATCCGCTTGATGTAATTGACGTTGGGTTGTTCGGGGAACTTGAAGACCGTCACATCCCAGCGTTTTGGTTGTCCGAACTCAAAGGGGAACTTGTTGACCAGGATCCGGTCGCCCTTGAAGACTGGCAGATCCTTGATGTCGTTCTCGTTTCGACAGTTGGGGCAGTACGACGACGTGATACGGGAAGTGGGTTCGTACCAGTCGTTTTGCAATTCCTCGCTGGCTCCCACCGCGTAATTGTGTCCACAGGCCTCGCAATCAATGTCCTTGTGCCGGCCATAAAGTGTCGGGGCCATCGACCCGGTGGGAATCACGAAAGCCTCGGCCTCGAAGGTCTTGAAGACAAAAGCCAGGATGAAGGCGATCGCAAAAGACTCGATCGTCTCGCGCCACCCACCGCGGCGTTCCGGCTCGTTCCCGGTCAACAGGTCCGAGGCGCTACCCGTGATCGGGGTTTGCATCTTCGGTGGTGTGTCGGATTGAGTCATCGGTGACGGTATGCGGAGGCTGTTTCGAAGCAAAAAACAACTGTGCGGAAGCCTGTCGCAATCAGCGAATATACCGGATGCGTCCGAGGTCGGGAATGCGGATGTGTCGGGGCTTGTCGTTGAACGGGACCTGCCACTGCGTGGAGGGCAGGTGCACCAGCAGGGGCCGTCCGATCACCAGTCTTCGTGGTACGGCGGGCTGATGCCACGACCGGCTGTCCAGTGAGACCGGGCTGTTGTCTCCGAGCATGAAAAACTCGTCCAAGCCAAGTTGCCAGGCCGAGGTGATGGCGTGTTGGCCCCTGGTGCCACGGTAGTACACGTCGCGGTCGATGCGGACGTTGTGAATGACGAGATCCCCGGCCCCGGCACCCAGTTTCAACAGGCTTCCGGAAACCGATTCGTCGCGAGGTGGTGTGTCCGAGAGTGCGACCGGGGGGAGCACCAGTCGTCCGTCAATCGCGGCTCGCAACGTCCGGTCGATGGTGGAGAACTCGAATTTCCGGCGAGTGCCCGGTTCAACGCTTTCCAGTGAGGTGGATTTCAGTCGCCGCCCATTGATCTCGAGCCACTGCGTACGGTTCGCAGGATCCCGGGACCAGGCCACACGGTGTTGGCCGTCGTCCAGTGCGATGGTCAGGCGGGCCGGGGTCCCGCTGGAGAGTGTCTCGAATGTCACCAGCACCTCGCCAACCGTGCGGGTTCTCGATCTTGGTTCCCGCGGGTTGTAACCGTAGCGGTCACGGATCGCGCCGCTGGTCTTGATGTCGTGATGGTGATAGGTCAACCAACTGGTCGAGTCGGCCATGGCCGCAAACTGAAAGCCCCCGGCCTGCTCGGACCATCCCGGTCCGGGCGTCCACCGCCTGGGGCCGCTGCGTGGTCGGTACCGGTCGTCGTAGACTGCGATGGCCAACCCGCGTTGTTGCTTGAGTGTCTTGCGGCAGAGTCGACCATTGGCGTAGATGTTGCCGCCGATGATCTGGATCGATTCGCCCGGCAGGCCAACCACCCGTTTGACAAAGGCGGTGGTGGCCTGGTCGGGCCGTCGGAACACCATGGGTTCCCAGCGGCCGACATCCGAGAAGAGCCAGGGCAACTTGTGCACCAGCAACTGGTCGCCCTCGTTACGTGGCACGGTGGAGACGTCGATACCGGTGTGTCCGCAATTGACACAGGTGGCCACCCGGGGCCGTGTTGCGGGACCGTCGATATCGGTGCCGCGGGCGAACTGGAAACCACAGCCCGGGCAAACGACTTGCTTGTGGAATCCGAGCAGGTGGGGGGCCATCGACCCGGTCGAGATCAGGAAACCCTCAACGAGGAACCCTTTCAACAGCGACACCGAAATGGCCGTGCAGGCGATCAACTCCACCAGACCCCGGATCGCGCTGCCGCGGCGTGGCATCTAGTGGTCTCCGCTGGAATCCAGGACAGAGAGAAATGCTTTTTGAGGGATCTCGACCTCGCCAAACTGCTTCATCCGTTTCTTGCCGGCTCGCTGGTTGGCCCACAGTTTTCTCTTGCGGGTGATGTCTCCCCCGTAACATTTCGCGGTCACGTTTTTTCTCATTGCCGGGATTGTTTCCCGGGCGATCACCCGTGTGCCAATCGCCGCCTGCAGCGGGATTTCAAACTGGTGCTTGGCGATTTCCTGCTTGAGCCGTTTCACCAGCGATCGGCCACGACGTTCGGCCTGCGAGCGATGGACGATGGTCGAGAGCGCATCGACACGACGTTCCTTGACGAGAATGTCGAGACGAACCAGGTCAGCGTCGCGGAAACCGATGGTGTCGTAGTCGAGTGTGCCGTAGCCGCGGGTGGCGCTCTTCAACTTGTCGTGCAGGTCATAGACGATTTCGGCCAATGGCAGTTCGTAGATCACCTGGGCCCGTTGCGGACCGAGGTACTCGGTGTTCTTGTAGGTCCCGCGGCGGTCTTCACAGAGGGTCATGATCGTGCCGATGTTCTCGGCTGGCAGGATGAAGTTCGCGCGGGCAATCGGTTCCCGCAGTTCCTCGATCACTCCCCCGTCGGGCAGTTCCTGGGGGTTGTCGACCCGGACGATCTCGCCGTCCCGTCGCAACACCTGGTAGGTGACGTTGGGCGCGGTCTGGACCAGCTCGATTCCCGCCTCTCCCTCGAGACGTTGCTGGATGATCTCCATGTGCAGCATGCCCAGGAAACCACAACGGAATCCGAATCCCAGGGCCTCACTTGTCTCGGGCTGGAACGTGAAACTCGAGTCGTTCAGGCTCAGCTTCTGAAGTTCTTCTCGCAGTGTCTCGAAATCGGTCGCCTGCGTGGGGTACATGCCGCAATAGACCATCTGTTGCGGTTCCTGGTATCCCGGCAGGGGTTCCTGGGCCGGTGTGGTGGCTCCGGTGACAGTTTCACCGACTCCCACCCCGCCCAGTTCCTTGATCCGCGTGACCAGGTAGCCCACTTGTCCGGGTGCCAGTTGGTCGCACTGTGTCATCTCGGGCCGAAACTGTCCCAGTTCCAGCACCTCGTGTTGGCCTCCGTTGCGCATGAACCCGATCATGTCACCCTTGCGGATGGTGCCTTCCATCACCCGGAGATAAATGATGACTCCCCGGTAGCTGTCGTACTTGCTGTCAAAGACCAGGGCTCTGAGCGGCTTGTCGGGTTGCCCTTTCGGGGGTGGCACCCGTTCACGAATTGCCTCGAAGACTTCATCGATTCCAATTCCGGCCTTGGCACTGACCAGCAGGGCATCTGCGGGGTCGAGACCCAGCATGGTCTCGATTTCGGCCAGGACCTCGTCGATCCGCGTCACGGGGAGATCGATCTTGTTGACCACCGGGATGATCTCGAGGTTTGCTTCCAGGGCGGCGTAGGCGTTGGCGACGCTCTGGGCCTGGACTCCCTGGAAGGCGTCCACCAGCAGCAGTGCCCCCTCGCACGCGGCCAGGCTCCTCGAGACCTCGTAATGGAAGTCGACGTGGCCGGGGGTGTCGATGAGATTCAGTTCGAACTGTTGCCCATCAAACTCGTGAGTCAGCGCCACCGAGCGGGCCTTGACAGTGATTCCCCGATCGCGCTCGATGTCCAGGTCGTCGAGGACCTGGTCACGGAATTCACGTTGGGTGATGGCACCAGTCTGCAACAGCAACTGGTCGGCCAGTGTGCTCTTGCCGTGGTCGATGTGTGCGACGATCGAGAAATTGCGGATGCGGCTGGCGTCCATGGCGGGCGGCATCCTAGCGAACGGATCGACATGGGTCGAGATGACCGGAGGTGACTTGGCGGACCAAAGGCTTGGTCAGCCGCCCTGCCCACTCCGCAGTCGTTCGAATGCGTCGGTGGCACCGTCCAGCCCCAGGTGGGCAATGGTGCCGATGTTGATGAACCGGTAGCCAACGTCTCTCCACCGGGCGGCGTGTTCGAACCCAACGTCGGTGATTCCGGCCGGTTTACCGAATTGGGCCACGCGTTCGGGGAATCCATTGAGGATTTCGACCACGTCGGGGTGCCGTGGCTGTCCGATCACACCCATCGAGGCAGCGATGTCCTGTGGGCCGGCGAAGACGATATCGACACCCTCAACGGCCGCGATCTCGTCGATGTTGTCCAGGCCCTCGGGAGATTCAATCTGGACGATCACGGCTGTTTCGGAATTGGCGACCGGGAGGTAATCGCTCCAGTCGACGTTCATCATCATGGGCCACAGCGGCGAGACCCCGCGAGATCCCTCGGGTGGGTACTTGCAGTACTCGACGGCCAGCTTCGCCTGTTCGGCGGTGTCGATCTGGGGCACCATGATGGTGCTGGCGCCAATGTCGAGGGCCTTCTTGATCCAGTTGGAATCGAGACCCGGTACCCGGATCATGGGCGAGACATCCGCCTGGCGGCAGATGATCGGAACCCAGCGGACCTCGTGTGGCCCGTAGGCACGATGTTCAAGATCGATCCAGAGAAACTCGGGACCCGTGTCGACCGAGAGTTTGGCGAGAATGTCAGAACAATCAGGAAGAGCAACACCCCAGGCGACTTGCCCTTCCTGGAGGGCTCGTTTGACCGGATTGATGAAATCAACCAAGAGACCCGACCTCCCGAGCCGCCGTTGCGGCATCGACGGCCGTCTGGGTTGAACTGCCGGCGTCGACAACCGGAGCCGATTCGGCCAGCTTTGTTGCCGCGGCCGCGACCGTCCCGGCGCCGTCGATTCCACCCAGGGCACCGGCCAGGTCGGACAGGAGGCTGCGTGGCACCGCCACGAGTTCCTCGGTGGCGGTTGTCTCGGCAGCGTCTTCCGCGGCGGTCTCATCGGTGTTCAAACCGGTTCGTTGGCCCATCAGTCGATTGGCCAATCCGACGTGGTTGGAAACGACCCGGTCGAAGGTGGCTCCACAGAATGTGCAGCTCACAACCAGAGGGTCTTCGACGTGGACCTTGCAACCACCACAGCGAATGGTGTGAAGATCGGCAATCAGCGAGGCGGTTTCCGTCATGACGGGTGACTCGGTGTTTTATGGACTAGAGAAAAGGTGAAGTGTTACCAGGCCCACGTGGCCTGTACGTCGGAATTGACGACCGCTGGGCCGGGCCAGTTGCCCTCGTACAACGTGGCAATACAGTCGGCCGCTTCGTTGGCCATGTCCTGGATGCTGGTTGTATCGGCTCCCGCCAGGTGTGGGCTGACCACGATGTTGTCCAATTTGAACAGGGGGTTGTCCGACGAGGCGGGTTCCTGTTCAAAGACATCCAGGCCGGCAGCCGCCAGTGGACCGTTTTGCAATGCGTCGTACAGTGCGGTCTCGACGATGATTCCGCCCCGTGCCGTATTGATGATCACGCTTCCGGGCTTCATGTTCGACAGCACCGTCGCGTCAAACAGGCCCCGGGTTTCGTCGTTGAGCGGGCAGTGGATGGTGATGGCGTCGCTTCGTGCCAGGAGGGTGTCGAAGTCGACCAGCTCGATCCCCTGCTCGGCGCAGAAGGATTCGTCGGGGTACTTCTCGGTCGCGATCACCGTCATGCCCAACGAGGCACATCGCACGGCCATGCTACGGCCAATGCGTCCCAGGCCGAAGACACCCATTGTCTGTCCACGGATTGGCCGCATTGGCTCGGTGCTCCAGCCACCGGACCGGACCAGTCTGTCGTGTAGGGCGACCCGCTTGGAGACACCAAAGAGCAGTGCCAATGCCTGCTCGGCCACCGCGGCGTGGTTGGCCGTTGGAGTGATTGTGACCACGCGGCCCAGCCGGGTGGCCGCCGGGATATCGACGCGGTCAAACCCGACGCCGCAGCGGGCGATCACCCGTAGCCCCGGGCAGCCCTCCAGGACCTCCGATGTCAATTTCTCACCACCGGCCAGGATCGCATCGATGCCCTCGAGGCCAGCAATCGTCTCTGCCGGCGGTCGACCACGTGTGAACGTGGAATCTTCCGGGTACCGGACCTCGAAACCAGCCTCCAGTAGGCGATCGACGTGCGGTCCGGGCTGCTCGTAAAGGGCTTCGGGAGTGATCAGTGCGGTGGGCATTGTATGGAACACAAGTTGGGAAGCGGGACGGTCCGGAATCGGGCTGTCGATCGGACACGAAACCCTGTTCTACGACTTCATCCTGCTGTTTGCAACTGCCGCCAGCGGCCCACCGGGTTGGCCGATCAGCCGGTGGACTCGGGAACTCCGGTGGAGGTTCGGAGCGGTTCTGCACTTGTTTTTCCTGATTGAGCAATCGCACAATTGGCCGGCAACGTCGGCCAGAAGTACGAGAAGCAGAGGATTCGATGTCTCAAGATCCGAATGCTGGGTCTTCTCCCGGTGGCGGAGAGATGACCATCTCGTGCTCGCACTGCGGCGACGACACTCCGCTGAGCTCGACAGCTTGTGCGCACTGTGGCAATCCACTGGATTCGGTTGATCCACAGTGGGCGGTGTCATCGTCGTCTGAAGGCGGTGGCTGGACGAAAGCTCTCACCGGAATCGGTTGCGCGATCCTGGTTGTCCTCGCTGCGGGAGCTGCTTTCTTTGTCGGTTGTGCCATGATTTTCCGTTTCTAGGACCCCGCGAACCCAGCCATGTCGATGCCGTTCCGTGATCACACGTTCCTCGGGATGACCCAGAGTCTGTGCCCGGAGTGCCTGGAGTTGGTGCCAGCAAAGATCATCGAGCGGGGTGGCCGGGTCTACTTCCGCAAGCACTGCCCGACCCATGGGTCTCGCGAGGATTTTGTCTGCGGAGACGTGAACAGTTTTGATCGACTCGAGTTCAATGTCCCCGGCAAGGTCCCCCGCCAGGTCGGCGTCACGGCGAGCGGGGCGGGTTGCCCCCACGAGTGCGGGTTGTGCACCGAGCACGAACAGCACACCTGCGTGGGCCTGGTCGAGATCACCGGTTCCTGCAATCTCGAGTGTCCCATGTGCTACGCCGCGAGCGGACCCGGCGGTCAACATCTCTCGCTCGAGGAGACCATCGCCTCGATCGACCGGCTGGTTGAGGTCGAAGGGCGTCCCGAGGTGCTGCAACTCTCGGGAGGTGAACCGACGATTCATCCGGATTTCCTCGAGATACTCGACTACGCTTGCGCCCAGCCGATCGACATCGTGATGATCAACACCAACGGGGTGCGGTTTGCCCGCGACGAGATGTTTCTCGATGCGGTGTCTCGTTTTCGTGATCGCCTGGAGATCTACCTGCAGTTTGACGGTTTCCGCGATTCGACCTACGAGTCGTTGCGGGGTGAACCGTTGACGGCAACAAAACAGGCCGCGGTCGAGGCGCTGGGCAAGGCGGGACTGCGGACGACGTTGGTCACGACCATCCAGGGTGGCGTCAACGAGGACGAACTGGGATCGATCATCGAGTTTGGCCTGGCCCGGTCGTGGATCACCGGCGTCAGCTTGCAACCGGCCACCTACAGCGGACGGCATGTTTTGCCGGAGACCATCGAGGGGCGGGTGACGTTCCCCGAGGTGGTCAAGTTGATCGAGGAGCAGACGGGGGGTCTGTTCGTGGCCGATGATTTCATGCCGCTGCCGTGCGCACATCCCAACTGCCACACTCTCACCTACGCCTATCGCTCGGGAGGCCAGGTGCTGCCGTTGATGCGGATCATCGATGCGCGGGAGCACAGCGACCTGTTGGCCAATGGCATCACTTTCAACCGTCCGCGGGCCCGCCAGTTGATCGAGACGTATCTCGGACGACTGGGCTGTTGTGGTCCCGAGGGCTGTTCGGTTCCGGGGTCGGCAGATGAACTTCCCGTGCCGGAACTCCCGCTCCTGGCCGGTCAGCCGATCACGCCATCTGGGCCCGGCGGCGTCATGGAGCCGTTGGCCCTGGAGTTTCTCCAGCGGGGTCTTTCCGAGGATCTCGACCCGTCCGACGTCTTCCGGATCACGATCACGTCATTCCTGGATGCCTACAATTTCGACGTGCGGCGAGTGATGAAGTGTTGCATCCACCATGTGCTGCCGTCGGGCCACGTGATCCCCTTCTGCGCCTACAACGTGCTCTACCGCGAGGGCCATGTGCCGCTGCCGACCCTGGACCGGTTGACCGAACTGACCATTGACTCGGCCGGAAGTTGACCGTGGCGGGTCGAATCACCTACGCGGCGATCATGCTGGCCGCCGTTGCCATCGCGGGCTGGTTGTCCAGGGGACGACAGGTCCGATTGGGACTCTCGTTGCGTCAACGGTTGATGATCGGCCTGGGAGGTTTCACCGGGGCGTTCCTGGCAGCCAAGTTGCCCTTCGTGCTCTCGTATTTCGTCGAGGGCGACTGGCCGGCGGTGTTCAGTGGTCGCGCGCTGTTTTCCGATGGCAAGACGATCATGCTGGGATTGGCCGGGGGCTACTTTGGAGTCGAGGCCGGCAAGTGGTACAGCGGGGTCAAGATCGGCACCGGCGACAGTTTCGCGGTGGCGATTCCCGTGGCGGTTGCGATCGGGCGACTGGCCTGTTTCTCCAACGGCTGTTGCCACGGGGTGGCGACCGGTTTGCCGTGGGGCGTCGATTTCGGTGATGGTGTTTTGCGGCATCCGACCCAGATTTACGAGTCGTTGTTCCACCTGGGGAGTGCCGTCGTCCTGTGGAGTTTGCGTCGCGATGGATTGCTGGCCGGCCATCTGTTCAAGCTCTACCTGGTTGCGTACTCGGTTTTCCGGTTTGTGACCGAGTGGGTGCGTCCCGAGGCGAAGCTCTGGGGTGGTTGGACCGGCTACCAGTGGTCGGCGATCGTGATGGTCGTGGTTTTTGGAGCCCTGTGGTGGCATGAGGCGCGGGCTGGCGAGCGTGCTGCCGAGGGGGTAGGGTAGGATCGGTTTCCACCAGTCATCGCGAATTGCCGGACAGCCGGTTTTCGTTGCAGTGGCAGGCTCAATCGAGCGACCGTTCATGCCGGCCGGGCATGCCTCGGATCGCGTATCCAACCCGGTCGGAGTACACAGGCATGCGACAACTGACTCTTTCATTGACTCTTGGGTTCGCGGTCGTGTTGTCGGCAATCGTACCGGCTGCGTATGGGCAGGACGCCAAGGCGAAGAAAGCCGCGGCCGGACCGGTGTTGAAGACCAATCGAGACAAGGCGAGCTACGCGATCGGGCTGCAGATCGGCCAGGCTCTCAAGCGACAGGGACTGGAGATTGATCCCAAGCTGCTGGCCGCCGGAATCTCCGACACTCTTTCTGGCAAGAAACCTGCCCTGAACGATCAACAACTCCAGGCGGCTCTGGCGGAATTCCAGAAGGAGATGCAGGCCCAGTCGGCTGCCAAGAGCAAGGCCGCCGCCGAGAAGAATAAGAAGGCCGGTGTCGCGTTTCTGGCTGCCAATGCCAAGAAGACGGGCGTCAAGACGACCAAGAGTGGCCTGCAGTATTCCGTGCTCCGTGCTGGCAAGGGAGTTCGGCCCAAGGCGACTGACACGGTCGAGGTGCATTACCGGGGCCAGTTGATCGACGGGTCGGTCTTCGACCAGTCCTTCAAGGGCAAGGTGCCGGCCAAGGCGGACCAGACGGTCAAGTTTGCCGCCAATCGCGTGATCAAGGGCTGGACCGAGGCGTTGCAGTTGATGAATGTTGGTTCGGTCTACCGGTTGGTGATTCCCTCGGAACTCGGATATGGCACCCGGGGTGCCGGCCAGGACATCGGTCCGAACTCGGTGCTGGTCTTCGAGGTGCACCTGCTGGGAATTGAAGCGAGCAAAAAGAAATAGGTCACCAGTTCTCAAGGAGGCGTGCCGTGGCACGCCGGTGACGTGCCTGCGACACTCCGCACTGCCGACGTTGTTGTGATTGGGCTGGGAATGGTCCTGATCGCTGCGATCGGGGTGTTGTGTTCGCGCCGGAGCCGTACCGCCGGGGGGTATTTTCTGGCCGATCGGTCCCTGCCCGGGTGGGCGGTGGGTTTCTCGCTGATGGCCACCATCGTCAGTTCGATGACCTTCCTGGCGTTGCCGGCGGCAGCCTACCAGTCCAACTGGAGGCACCTTCCGGCCAATGCCATGTACGTGCTGGCTCTCCCCGTGGCGTGGCTGTTGTTTATTCCGTTCTATCGGGCCGGTGGTCTGAAGTCGGCCTACGAGTACCTGGAACGGCGGTTCGGACTCTGGGCCCGCCTTTACGCCGGGGGGGCCTTCATCCTGTTTCACCTGGCACGAATGGGGCTGATCCTGTTTGTGGCGTCCGAATCTCTCCAGTTGATGATCGGTCGTCGAGAGGACTGGATTCTCGATGTCGTGATCATTGTCTTTGGCGTCGTCGTGGCCGGGTACACGGTCCTGGGTGGCCTGCGGGCGGTGATCTGGACCGATGTGCTCCAGGGCGTGGCGCTGATCGGCGGTGGGTTGATCTGCCTGCCGATCCTGGTGGATGGCATCCCCGATGGACTCTCCGGCCTGCTCGCCACGGCCCGTCAACACGACAAGTTGAGCTTTGGGGTGTCGGCCGGAGACGTTGCCGGTCACACGATGGGCGCCACCATGTTGACCAAGCTGATCGTGTTCATGCAGATACTGGGCACCGATCAAACCACGGTGCAGCGGTACATGGCCGCCAGCAGTCGCCGGGAGGCGAATCGAGCCCTGTGGATTGGCGGATTGTTGACGTTTCCCGTCTGGGTTTATTTCCTGTTCGTGGGGACAGCCCTTTTTGTCTTCTACAAGTTTCAACTGGATCCGGTTGTTGCCAGCCTGGAACCGGAACAGATTTTCTCACACTTCATTATCACCAGGGTTCCTGCCGGGGTGGCGGGTTTTGTGATCGTCGGTCTGATCGCCGCCGCGATGTCGACCCTCGACAGCAGCATCAATGCCATCGCCGCCACCGCCACCAATGACTTCTACCGGAGGTTGTGGCGGAACGATGCCGACGAGCACCACTACGGGCGAGTGGGACGCGGGGTGAGCCTGGCGACCGGTGCGGTGATGATTGGCAGTGGGCTGTTGATCCACGCCTTGCGAACCGCCGAGGGTGTGGAGGATGTGCAGACGAAACTGCTGAGTATTTTTGGTGGTGGGCTGCTGGGCCTGTTCCTGCTGGGGCTGTTGACACGACGAGCCACCGGACGGTCCACCGCCGTGGCAACCTGTGTCTCGGTCGTCCTGGTCACCGCGTGGGTGGGGTTGAGCAGCAGCGTGGCGGCCGATTGGTTTCCAGGATTGCACGAGCGTGTCCTGGACACCTTCTGGGTCGGCGTCGTGGCCAACCCGTTGTTGTTTGGACTGGGGTGGTTGCTGGGCCGAACGCCCGGTCCAGGCGACCGCTCGCTGGCCGGCCTGACCATCTGGACGGCCGACGACGAATCCACGTCGATGCCACCGGGCGACCGGGATGGCTAGATCCCGTCGGCGGTCTGGCGGAGTTTCTGGGCCAGGGGGCTCAGGATGCGGCTGGCGGCGACCAGGTCGAGGATGTTGCCAGCCGGGTTCCTGAGGTCCTCGGGGTCGAGGCCGACCATTTCCAAGCGGCAGTAGACACCATTTCGGGTTAGCCCCAGTTTCTTGGCGACACCCTGGGGCCCCTTGATCCGGCCGTCCGGGCTGTTGCGGAACGCGGTCAACAGGTCGTAGAGCTGAACCAGTCCACTGAGCAGATGGTGGGCATCGCCGATCAAGGCCCGGTTTCCGGTCTCGAACGCGTGTTGTTCGACCAGGCGGACCGTCTCAACCAATTCACCAACAGACTCGCGGTCCTCGTCGGTCCAGAAGCTGCCGCCCTCACCCGGGGGACCATCGTGCGTGTTGTTGGTGGTTGTGGCTGACATGTCGCAGCGACTCTCCCTGGCCCAGTGTCTTCATTTTCCCGGTGAGGGTCAGAGATGGCAAGACGGGTTGGCTTGCCCCGGGCGGTCACGGTTCATCCAGGAACCGGTTGGTGAACACTTTCGAGACATCCACCTTGCCCTCCTCGATCGCCTCGACGTCGACCAGTTGGCCCAGCAGCGTCTTCCAGCGTGCCGTGGTCATCCGACCCAGTTTCGTTCGCGGTGTTTCCGGGGTCACGCACAACGATTTCAACTCGCGGGCACCAAAGGCCAAAATCGGCAGACCCATGTCTTCGTTCCGGTCCGAGATCGCCTGGTTGGTCTGGCTGGGAGCGTCCAGGTATTTCAGCCATCCGGAAACGGAAGCCTTGACCATTTCGGCGACCAGTTCGGGCCGGGTGCGGATGACCTCGGGCGTGGTGATCAACACGCTGGTGTAGGGGTTGAACCCGAGATCCGAGACCATCAGCACCCTGGGCTGGGCCATCTGCAGTCGGGCCACGAAGGGTTCACTGATCGAGTACCCCTGTTGGGCAAAGTCATCGTTGAGCAGGAACTGAGAGACGTTGCCGGTGTAGGGGACCAGTTGAACACCCTTCAGGTCGACCGTCTTTTGCAGGAACAGCGACCAGGTGGCTGTGCTGCTGACGGCCAGTGTCCCGACCTGGCCAAGATCTTGCAGCGATCGGATGCCCGAGTTCTCGTGGACGATCACGCAGCGAGGGCTGACCTGCATCGCTGCCATCACGGCAACTGTTTCAGCCCCGGCGGCCTGGCCCACCAGTACGCGATCGGCATTGGTGATCCCGAACAGCACTCGGCCGGTGGCCACCTGGGTCACGACCTGGGTCCCGGGTCCTCCCGGACGAATCTCGACATCGAGTTTCGAGTCGTCGTAGAAGCCGTGGACGTCGGCGGCGAAGAAGCCCCCATGCTCGGCCTCGGGAAACCAGTTCAACTGCAACGACACCGCCGTGGGTGGGCGGACGATTCCATCCGCCGAGTCCGCGGCCACGTCGTTTGGTGGTGGTGCCGGGCCGTCGCTGCAACCCAGGCACAGCGCGGCCAAAACCAGAAGACATCTGGCGGAAAGTGAACGCATGGCCAAGGGTCCTCGGGTGTCGGGGGCTGCCCATTGTCGTGGTTGACTGGCTGAATGTCACGCGGAGAGGCCACATGGCTAACAATGCGGCGCCTGCAGACCCCGCTGTCTTCAGCCAAGCGCGGTGTCAGTCTCCGGTCGTGTCCCAGCGAGCCAGCAAGGTCGATCCCACCCATGTCACCGTCCCGAACAGTGCGATTCCCAGCACGGCCGAGGCGATCACCGCGGCGAACAGGTTGGCCGTCTTGAGGTGCTGGGAGGTGATCAGCACGAGGTGGCCCAGGCCGTAGTGTGTCGTGGTGTGCCCCACAAAAAACTCGCCGACGATGGCGCCGATCACTGCCATTCCGCTGCTGGTGCGCGCGCCGGTGACGAGAAACGGGATCGAGTGGGGCAACCTGAGTTTTCTCAGGACCTGCCAACGGCTGGCCCGGTACAGCCGAAAGAGCTCCAGGAGTTCCTCGTCGATGACCAGCAGGCCGGAGGTCGTCGAAGCGATGATGGGAAACAGGCTGATGATGACGGTTACCAGGACGACACTGGGGAACCCGGTCCCAAACCAGGTGATGATCAGTGGAGCGATGGCAATGATTGGCACCGTCTGCAGAAAGATCGCATACGGGTAGCAGCTCGATCGTACCAGTCGCGATTGGGAGAAAATGACGGCGATGAGGACACCGACAATCAGGCTGGTACCGAACCCGGCCAGGGCCGCCAGGCCGGTTCTGAGCGTGGCCGCCAGCAACCGGTCGCCGTCATTGGCAATGGCGGTGGCAACATCTGTTGGGGCCGGCATCAGGAATTCCGGCCAATCGAACCACCACGAGGCGATCTGCCATCCGGCCAGCACGACCAGCAGCAGGCTCAACGGAGGGCCTGCACTTGATACGACAACCCGCCAATTCCGGTTCATCTCTTCACCTCTCCGCTCGCCTGTCGTAGGCAAACGGACACGTCACCAGCCAGCCGGGCAAAGGCCGCGTCGGCTCGCAATGAGGCGCTTCGTGGTCGTGGGAATTCGACCGGAACTTCGGTGAATTCCTGGCCGGTCCCCGGTGGCATCACCACCACGCGGTCGGAGAGAAAGACCGCCTCGGAGACGTTGTGGGTGACAAAGACGGCCGTGGTGTTGCGGGTCGCGTGGATGGCCAGCAGTTCCTCGTTGAGTTGTTCGCGGAGCAGGTCGTCCAGGGCGGCAAAGGGTTCATCGAGGAGCAACACGTCGGGCCGGGTGACCAGCGCCCGCGCCAGCGACACCCTCATCCGCATCCCTCCGGAGAGCTCGCGGGGTCGTTTCGACACGTCGGCTTTGGTGAACCCGATCAACTCGAGACTCTCGTCGACTCTCCGTCGGGTCTCGGTTGCGGCGGTACCCGACAGTTCCAGGGGCAGTCGGATGTTCTCTTCGACCGTCCGCCACGGCAACAGGTTGGGTTCCTGGAACACCAGGGCGATCCGTTGGCTCTCCGAGCGGTGGATGGTCCCGGAATTGGGTTCGAGCAATCCGGCCAGGAGTCTCAGTACCGTCGATTTTCCACAACCCGAGGGGCCGACCAGCCCGACGAATTCCCCGGTGGCGATTTCCAGGTCCACCTGGTCCAGCACGATGTGGTCGGGGTCGAAAGCGACGGTCGTCCGATCGAGGGCCAGGGCGGGGTGGGTTGTCGTGCGGTCCAAGAGGGTCGAATTCCTGTCGAGTGACTGGTCGAGGAGTGTCCACCGGATAGATGTCCTCGCATCCTACCGGATTGGGACAGTTGCTCTACCCAACCAGCAGGGGTCTTGTCCTGATCGGTCCTGTTGCATTATTGTCCGCGTCGTTGTGTTGTTTGTGGAGTGGATTGTGATGCGAGAGAGTTGGTTGCTCCGGTTGCCTGTCGCCGCATTGAGTCTCGCATTGCTGGGAGGCGGTCAACTGCTGGCCGACGAGACCACCAGCCGAGTCGGGAGTGCCCAGGGCGTGGACGGATCGGAGTTGCTGATCCTGCTGTACATTTTTGTGCTGGCCTCGTTTCTCGGTCACCAGTTGATCACGCGAGTGCCACCACTGTTGCACACCCCCCTGATGTCTGGGACCAATGCGATCTCGGGCATTTCCCTGGTCGGTTCCCTGGTCGCCGCCGGACTGTCTGAACCGGTGATCTGCAACGTGCTGGGCGGTGTGGCAGTCGGTTGCGCCATGTGCAACGTGGTCGGTGGGTTTGCGATCACCGACCGGATGTTGGCCAAGTTCCGCAAGGGGAGTCGGTAGAGGGTGCACGTGATCGCCGAATTGGTGCCGATGACGACCGAGTGGCTGTACCTGGCCGCGGCGGTGTTGTTCATTGTTGGAATCCGTGACTTGAGTTCGGCCGAGACAGCCCGTCGGGGCAACATGCTGGCCGCCGTTGGCATGGTGCTGGCAATTCTCGGGACAATGCAGCACGGCCTGATCGTCAAGTGGGAATGGATCGCGGTGGGCATGGTTGCCGGAGGGGTGATCGGGCTGTTGATGGCCGTGTTCATGCCGATGACGGCGATGCCGGAACGGATCGCGATCGTCAATGGGCTCGGCGGCGCTGCCAGTGGATTGGTGGGAATCTGTGAGGTGATCCGCCACGTGATCAGTCCGCCGGATGGGGCCACGGCGGCGGATTTTGACGCATTCCATGTTGGCGTGGCGGGCCTGGAGATCATGCTGGGTGCGTTGACATTCACCGGCAGCATGGTGGCCTTCGGCAAGTTGCGCGGGCTGGTGAGTAGCAAGCCATTGACCTACCCGGGCCAGAACGTGGTCAACGTGTTGTGGTTGGTGGTGATGCTGGGCCTGATTGCCGGGTTGGTCATGGCCAAGCTCGACCCGGTGTTCTTCTTTGTCCTGGCCGCCATGGCATTGTTGTTCGGCGTGATGTTCGTGTTGCCGATCGGTGGCGCGGACATGCCGGTGGTCATCGCGATGCTCAATGCGTACTCGGGACTGGCGGCCGCGGCCACCGGCTTCGTGCTGAGCAACAAGGTCTTGATCATTGCCGGCGCGCTGGATGGTTCCTCGGGCCTGCTGCTCTCGTTGCTGATGTGCCGCGCGATGAATCGTTCGCTGACCAACGTGTTGTTTGGTGCCGTGGGAGGCGGGACAGCTGTTGCAAGTGGCGGTGGCGAGTTGCAGGGGGACCCTCAGTCGATTTCGGCCGTCGAAGCCGCCGAACGACTCTTCGATGCCCGTCGGGTGATCGTGGTACCCGGCTACGGTATGGCCGCTGCAGGAGCTCATTTTGCTATCCGGGAAATGGCTGATGTTCTCAAGGAGCGTGGGATCAGCGTCAAGTACGCGATCCACCCGGTGGCCGGACGAATGCCCGGACACATGAACGTGCTGTTGGCCGACGCCAATGTCCCCTACGACGACCTGGTTGAGATGGACGAGATCAACCCGGAGTTTGCCGAGGCGGACGTGGCACTGGTGATGGGAGCCAATGACATCTGCAATCCGGCGGCCCGCACGGCCGAGGGAAGCCCGATCTACGGGATGCCGATCCTCGATGTTGACCAGGCCGCCCAGGTGATCGTGATCAAGAGAAGTATGAGTCCGGGGTTTGCGGGGATTTCCAACGAGCTGTTCGTGGCACCCAATTGCGCGATGCTCTTTGGTGACGGCAAACAGGTCGCTGAGCAGCTCGTCGAGACTCTCACGCTGTAACGGCAGGAAGCAGGCAGGGACACAATGAAGGTCGTGGTGCCCAGGGAACTGGCCGCGGGTGAGACACGTGTGGCGGCGACGCCACGAACGGTCAAGCGGATGGACCGCGCCGGCTTGTCGGTTCACGTCGAATCGGGTGCCGGGGTCGGATCGGGCATCACCGACACGGAGTTCAGGGAATCGGGGGCTGAGATTGTCGAGGACCGGGCCGCATTGTTCTCCGGCGCCGAGGTGGTCCTGGGCGTGAATCCGCCGGACGCCGAAACGGTGGAACGGATTCCCGCGGGAGCCGTGCTGGTCGCCACGCTCAACCCGATGATCGAGAAAGACCTGGTCTTGCGACTGGCCAACCAGGGTGTCTCGGCATTTTCACTCGACATGGTTCCCCGGATTGCCCGGGCACAGTCGATGGATGTTCTCAGTTCAATGAGCACGCTCTCGGGCTACCAGGCGGTATTGCTGGCGTCGATGGCGATGCCGGGGATCATGCCGTACCTGACCACCGCTGCCGGGACACTGCATCCAGCCAAGGTGCTCGTGTTGGGTGCTGGTGTGGCCGGGTTGCAGGCAATCGCCACGGCGCGTCGACTGGGGGCCCTGGTCTGGGGTTACGACATTCGCCCGGTGGTCAAGGAACAGGTGGAAAGCCTGGGGGCTGAGTTCCTGGAGTTGATCGACACGACGACCGATGCCGAGGACGCCGGCGGGTACGCTCGTGAACAAAGCGAGGACCAGGCCGCCCGGCAACAACAGGCCATGACTGCTCACCTGGCCGAGATGGATGCCGTGATCACCACGGCCCTGATTCCGGGTCGCCCGGCTCCGACCCTGCTGACCTCCGAGATGGTCTCGGCAATGAAGCCGGGTTCAGTCATCGTCGACCTGGCCGCTGAACGGGGTGGAAACTGTGAGTTGACCAGGCCGGGGCAGAACTTCACTTCCGATCACGGGGTGAGTATCCTCGGCCCGTTGGATATTCCTCGCAGTGTGCCGGCTCATGCCAGCCTGATGTATGCCAACAACGTGGCCAATTTCCTGTTGCACGTGTGTCGAGATGGTCAGATCGATGTCGAATCTGATGACGAGGTGGCTGTCGGCACCCTGGTTACCAGTGGTGGACGGGTTGTTCATCAGCGCATTCTTGATGTGCTGGAGATTCCCGGAAATTGAGGGGATCGGTTGATGAATCCGTTTGAAGTTGTGTTGATTCCCGGCGACGGGATCGGTCCGGAAGTCACCGATGCCGCCAGTCGGATACTCGAGGCCGCCGGTGCTCCGCTGGTTTTCCAGGTGCACCATGCGGGCCTGTCGGCGTTGGAGCAGGGCCAGGAGGTCTTGCCCGAATCGACCGTGGATGCCATTCGTCATTGTGGCGTGGCCCTGAAGGGTCCCTGCACAACTCCGGTGGGCGACGGATTCACGTCGGTCAACGTCCAGCTTCGACAGCGACTCAACCTCTTCGCCGCCGTGCGGCCGGTTCGCAACCTGATGGGTGTTTCGACCCGTTTCGATGATGTTGACCTCGTGATAGTCCGCGAGAACACCGAGGGCCTTTACAGCGGCGTCGAGAACCAGGTGACGCCTGACGTGGTGATGAGCATGAAGGTGGCGACTGAAACAGCCTGCGAGCGGATCGCCCGCTGGGGTTTCCGTTTCGCCACGCGTCGCGACAGGAAAAAGATCACGGTCTTCCACAAGGCCAACATCATGAAACTCACCGACGGGTTGTTTCTCCGTTGTGCACGGCAGGTGCACCAGGATGAGTATCCGAACATCGAGTTCGAGGAAGTGATCATCGATGCGGGTTGCATGAAGCTGGTGCAGGACCCGTCACAGTTTGACGTGCTGTTGCTGGAGAATCTTTACGGAGATGTTGTCAGTGACCTGTGTGCGGGCCTGGTCGGCGGGCTGGGTGTGGTTCCGGGAGCAAATATTGGTGAGGATTTGGCGGTGTTCGAGGCGGTTCACGGATCGGCTCCGGACATTGCCGGTCAGGGTGTCGCCAATCCACTGGCGGTGACCATGTCATCGGTCATGATGCTCAATCACATCGCTGATACTCGCGAGAACCTGGCATGTCGCGAGGCTGGTGACCGGATCAAGCATGCGTACAATCTCGCCCTGAACGAGGGTTGCCTGACTCGCGATCTTGGCGGTGACCTGGACACCTCGCAGTTCGTGGCCGCCCTGATCGATCGCATGGAGGCACAGGGCACGTGAACGACGGACCCGTCACTTCCAGGTTGCTGGCCGTCGACGTCGGCAACAGCCGGGTCAAGTTCGGGATGTTCGACCTGGCGTCAATTGTCGATGGATTGCCCGAGCTGGTCGATTCACTGGCGGCAGCACCCGATGGCCCCATGCCGTGGGAGGAGATCCGTGGCTGGCTGGGCGAATCGGATTCGTTCCCCCCGCACGGCATCGTGGCCGGGTCGAATCCGCTTGTTCGTGACGTGGTGGCCGAGGACTGGCCGTCGGGATGGCCTGCCCCGAGAGTTTTGACCGACTCGAGTTGCCTGGACCTCGACGTGCAACTGGATCATCCGGACCAGGTCGGAATCGATCGACTGCTCAACGCCGTCGCGGTCAGGCGACTGGCGGCCGCACAACGTGCTGCGATCATTGTTGATTCGGGAACGGCCACGACCGTGGACGTGGTCGATGCCACGGGCGGATTTGGTGGTGGAGCCATTCTGCCTGGATTTGGACTGTTGGCCCAGTCGCTGCATCGCTACACCGCATTGCTGCCACTGGTCACGCTCGAGCAACTCGGGGTTGGTCCGCCGCCGGTGATTGGCCAGGACACCACGACGGCGATCAAGAGCGGGTTGTTCTTCGGTCAGCTGGGAGCCGTTCGCGAGCTGGTTCGCGAGATATCTGGTTCGGTTGGAGGTGGACAGGTGGACCTGTTTCTGACCGGTGGAGGGGGGCCGCTGTTGGCCACGGCACTCGCCGAAGCCCGGTTCGTTCCGCACCTGGGCCTGTGCGGTCTTGCCGAGGTGGCACGGAGCGCTGTCCGGGGAGACTCCCCGTGAACACCACCCGCGTGGCGGTGTTGACGCCGCCGGGCCGTGGAGCGATCGCCACCGTCCTGGTGGACGGGCCGGCCGATGGGCTGGATTGGGGCCGGCTTTTCGTTGCGGTCAACGGCCTTGAATTGGTCGATCAGGAGGTCGGTCGGATCTGTTTTGGACGCTGGGGCGACCTCGAGAACGGTTTGCCATCCGAACAGGTCGTGGTGTGCCGGACCGGCGACACGCGGGTCGAGGTGCACTGTCATGGTGGCACGGTGGCGGTGGCACGAATACTCGGCGATCTTGTCGAGTCCGGGGCGAGGAAGTGCGAGTGGATCGAGTTGACCGGGGGGCGGTGCGGCGAACCGGCCCGCCGGGTCGAGATCGAGGTGACCGAGGCGTTGGCGGCGGCAACGACCTGGCGGTTGGCGTCCATCCTGCTCGATCAACAATCGGGAATCCTGCTGCGGTCGCTGCGACGGATCGAAACAACGGATTGGGGGTCGCGGGATGAGCTTGCCGGGCTGATGAACGAGTTGCTCGAGTGGTCCGGGTTGGGACGCGTGTTGGCCGGTCCGCCGGCGGTGGTCCTGGCTGGAGCTGCCAACGTTGGCAAGTCGAGCCTGCTGAATGCCCTGCTGGGATTTGGTCGAGCGATTGTCTGGGACGAGCCGGGGACCACGCGCGATGCGGTCGTGGGACACACCGCGATTGATGGTTGGCCGGTCCGGCTGGTCGACACGGCCGGATTGAGAGACACCGATGATGAGATCGAGGCGATTGGGATCGAGCACACTCGCCGGGAAATCGAAGCGGCCGATTTGGTGGTGCTGGTCGTTGATGGGTCGTGTCCGGTGGATGAATCGACCAGCCGGTCAATTGCGGCGATGGGAACGGGGTTGGTGGTGGCCAACAAATGTGACCTGGGGGATGAGACCGGTGGCATGTTGCCTGATGGGACTCTGTCGGTTTCGGCCCTCACCGGTGAAGGCATCGATTCGCTGGCTGCGGCGATCGTGGGGCATCTGGTCCCCAGGGTTCCCGAGCCCGGGACGGCGGTGCCGGTTTCGACCCGGCTTGTCGAGTGCTTGAAACGTGCGGCCCGGGCGGTGGACGACGGTGACGAGACAGGATTTCGCAAGACGATGAGCGATGCGATCGGATGATTGTCGCGTCACGGCCGGGTGTTACCATGGTGGCGGGCTGGTTGGCTGTCGGCCAGCTTTCGCTCCTCGGGTCGATCGCGGCGGATTGTCCCGGAAGGCTGGTGCATTATGAATGACCTGATGAACAACTGGGCCGAGCGATACACGGGTCGTTTCATTGCCCTGATGGTGGCGTCGGTGATCATCCAGGTGTGCGTGTTTGGGTTGTATGCACGGTTGCAACGGCGACGAGAACAACCGGATGGACCCCGGCCCCGGTTTGCGATTGGCGGCGCCGCGGCGGGTGCGGTCTTTCCGCTGCTTCTGGTGATCTCGGTTGTGTTGATGAGCTGGTTCCTGTTGATACAGACGCTGGCCCTCCTGGTGCTGACGCTGTTGTCGAACCGACTCCGCTGGCCGCCAAAACGGTTCGTGGTGGTTGCCTCGATGCTGGTGGTCCTGATTATCGCAGCCGCGGGCGGGCAAGGAGTGATTCGAGCCGAACAGGCCCGTCGCGAGTATCCTTTTGAATCGTTGACCGACCGACTGCAGCCGACAGACCAACTGGTGCTTCCCTCGCCCAAGCTGACGGAGTCCAGTGAGTTGGTCTTGCAGCGTGCCGAGAAAGAGTTGGACCGGTTGCAGGAAAACACGTTTGGAGGGTACATCCGCCGCCGTGCGTCACTGGAGATGGTTCATGCGACCCAGGTCCTGAACTTCATCACCAGTGAAGGATTCGGGTTCGGGCGGATGTTGGGACCGGACATCGACAGTGCTCGGATTGACCAACTCCGGAAATGGCGTCAGCCGGTTGCCCTGCAGTCCGGCGATGCCGATTCAACCGGAGAAAAATCCGAACCGTGGTTGCCGCTACGGCCAGGTGCCAGCCCGCGACGACCGCTGAGGAGCCTGCACGAGGCGCTGCTGCTGGACTTCGCCAATCCACGGACCTACGGATGGGTTCGCGATCTCGAGCACGTGACAGGATTTCGCCCTCATGGTCTCGACCGGTTTGAACCATCCACCAGGGAGTTCGAGGTCGACAAGCAAGGTGGAGGATCGGGGTGGCAACTGGAGAGGATCGAACTGGTGAGCCTGCTGAAGACCGCCACGCCGAAGGTGTACGTGTCGGACAACCTGCCACGGATGGACGAATTGGCCGGGTCGGAACGTCGATCCCTAGACAGTTTTGAGACGATCGCCTTGCGGGAACTGCACGACGGCAAGACCCTGGTGATTCGCAGACAGGGTGACCGGATGAGGATGATGGGGGCTCTGCGGTCCGCGCGTCAGTGTTCGCTTTGCCACGAGGTGCCGCGTGGAACTCTGCTGGGAGCCTTCAGCTACTGTTTCCGAGACCAGACCTCGGCAAGATCGTCCGAGTAGTTTTTTTTCCAGAGCGGGTGGTTGGCCAGAGCCGCGATCAGGCCGGCCTGGCGGTGTCTGTCGAGGACCAGCGTGTGGACCTGTTGGCGTTCGAGTCGTTGAGGCCAATCGCGGGACACCCCAATCACCTCGATATAGTCCCGCCACACGCTCTCGGGGATCAGGTGGGTGTGAGAAGCGACCATCAGCTGGATTTGTGGCGGCCCCTGCCAGATCAGGAAATCGCCCCACTCGTAGGCAGCCAGGACCATCCCCCTGGGAGGATGTGAGACCAGCCACGCGGTCGCTTCGACAGGTGTGCTCGCAGAGACCAATGGCCGCCGGGCCACGAGAGTGTCACGGTGAGTCAACAATCCCCTCGCGGCCGGGGACGAGATGATCGCGAGTGTTGCCACGATCACTCCGCACCCGGCCAGTTGTCCTTTTTGTCGGGTGGAAAATGCCGGTGCGGTACGGACCTGGTGACCCAGGCCGCTGGCCTGGAGTGCGACGACCGATCCTGCCATTGGTGCCCACCAGTTGATCCACCGTGAACACACCAGCGTGGCCACACCTGTCGTGGCGAGCATCAGCCAGGCCGGCGTGCGGATTCGTCGCCTGGAGGCGCGAGCCAGCGCCAAAATCAGGATCACGGCCGCCAGCATCGCCCGGGCCTGGATCTGCCCCCAGGCCAGGGGTTGCCATTCGACAATGTCGGCGAGATTCGGGTGTTGACCGATCTGCCACGCTGACCAGGGCAACGTGACACCGTACGGGGTGGCCACGAGCGGTACCAGCAGTCCGACAATCGCCTGGCGGAACCGATGGGCCAGCTGCCGGTCGGATCGCCACCGTCCGGTCCTGTGGCGGCAGTCGATGACCCGTCCGATTACGTGCAGGACCACGAGCAACCAGCCGATCACGAATGACCCGTGCAGGTTGGCCCAGAGTCCCAGCACGATTCCGACCAGGACAACTCGCCGGCGAGAGGGCCTGGGGTCGTGCATCAATGCCGACAACAGCGTGAAGCAGGCCAGCCCGGCCAACTGTGGACGAATGATCTGAAGCTGTTGCCAGCCGACGGCCAGGAAGATGGCGGCCCCGCAAACCGCTGATGGAATCCGTCGCCCGCGTCGCGATGCCAGGACGGGTATGACTGCCAGTAACGCGCAGCCGGTCACCAGCGTGGCGTACAGCAGTTGCAAGGCCTCGCCGCCGCCAGCCGACATGATCCGGAATCCGATCAGCTGGCTCCATCGCGCCGTGTCGACCAGGGGTTCTCCGGTGGCGTGCGGCAAAAAAGGTTCGTTGGAAGGCGTCTGGCCATCGTGTTCGACCATCCACCGTCCGTAGGCGAGGTGGCCCCAGAGATCGGTGTGCCAGAGAGGTTGTCGAACCAGTCCAGACCACAGGCCGGCCACTGCGACCAACAGCAGCAGGGGGCCGACGAGCATTCGGGGTCCGGACAAGCGGGTGTCCACCTGCGGTTCCTTTCTGGTGGCGGAATCGACTACAACCTCGTCGCTTGACAGTAGTCTGTCGCCGAAGTGGTGGTCAAACAGGGGAGTTTCCCGGTGCAACTGGGCGAGGGTCTGAAACGTGTGCCCTGGAGCGTGGTCGTTGCGGCTGCGTTGCTGGTTGCGCTTGGCCTGGCGGGGATCTCGCGTGGAGATCAACTGGTCGGATCGGGCCCCCTCTTCTCCCGCCAATTGATCTGGATTGGCCTGGCGGTTCCGGCACTGGTCGTGGCGGCCTGGGTGCCCTATCGATCGTTGCGTCCTGCCAGTTACGTTCTGTTCGGAGCGACCGTGTTGCTGCTATTGCTGGTGTTCCTGATGCCGGCCCACCATGGGGCGCGTCGCTGGATTCCCCTGGGCGTCTTCGACATGCAGCCCTCGGAACTCGCGAAGCTGACATTCATCCTGGCGATGGCCCATTACCTGATGTACCGCCGCAATTTCCGGCGGATCCTTGGCCTGTTCATTCCGTTTCTGCTGACCCTGGTCCCGTTGGTCCTGATCCTCAAGGAGCCGGACCTGGGGACCGCGTTGCTGTTTCTACCGATGCTGTTTGCGATGCTCTTGGCTGCGGGGGCGCGGGTGCGGCACCTGGTGATGATCGGGATGCTGGGCGTGGCGGTGACCCCGGTCCTGTGGCTGGGGATGAACGCGGAACAACAGTCCCGGGTGGTCTCGTTACTGACCCAGGAGGAAGACGGGCCGGTACCCCGGGGTGACGGCTACCACCTGTACCAGTCGAAGCGGATGCTGTCGCTGGGTGGAACGTGGGGCAGCGAGTTGGCTGGGATGCCCGTCGATGACCCGGCAGCGTATCACTTGCCCGCGGCGAGGACCGATTTCGTCTTCTGCCTGATCGGTGAACGATTTGGGATGATCGGTAGCCTGGTCACGCTGGTCATCTACGGAGTGTTGATCATCAAGGGACTCGCGATCGCTTTTGCGACTCGGGAACCATTCGGGCGGTTGCTGGCCACGGGAATTGTCACGCTGCTGGCGACCCAGGCGATCATCAACACCGGCATGACCGTCGGGTTGATGCCGATCACCGGGATGACCCTGCCCCTGGTCAGTTACGGTGGATCGAGCCTGGTGGCGACGGCGATCGCGCTGGGGTTGTTGATCAACGTGGCGATCCGGCCGGGATACGAGGTGACTTCCGAGCCGTTCCGGTTTACCGCGGGTGCAGGCTAGACGCCTGCCCCGCTGTACCGAATTCGCCCCCGTCGCGGGGAAAGAACGCGGACCACGTTATTTCTGGAAGAAATCTGTGGGTCCACGCAGCGTGTAGTAGGGGTACTGCACGACGGCCGGTGGCTGATTGGCAGCCGGGTAGCTCAGGTTCTCGGGTGTCTTGTACTCGAAGGTGTGATAGTGCCCGCCGTGGAAAGCACCTCGCGGTTCGTGTTCGCCGTCGTGCATCACGGCATGATTGGCCGGAGCAAACCGCGGTTCAGTCGGAGCCTGACCTCGCACAATTCCTCGAGGATTCTGGCAGCCGACGGCCAGTGAAACGGCCAGGCAGGTGGCCAGGCTCAGGGTCATTCGTGTCGTCATCGTCGGGTACCCCCTCCGGCCTTTCGACCGGTTGCAGTGAACTGGTGTTGTTCGATAACGCCGTCCATGCGCCGGACGCCGTGATGTTCCTATCGGCAACAAAGGCTCCCCGAGGCCACAGAATGCGGAAAATCGGTCGGACCCAAACAGCTTCACCAACTCATCGATCTTGCGGCATCCGTGTGATCGAACTAGATTACCGCGCTCCGGTTTGGCGATTGTCGCATTGATGTTGCATGGATAGAGAGCGTTTATCGTGTACGTTTCCGTGACTTCCCGTTGTCTGGGTGATTTGCCGTTCCTGGACGCCTGCAGCTTGCTGGCTGATTACGGTTACACCCGGATCGAGTTCTGGCTTGATGAAAACAGCGACCACCTGAAACCTTCAGAGGTGGTTGCTGACATCGACGGGTTCATCAGCCGGTACCGCGCCGCATCGCGGTTGACACCGGTCGCGTTTTGTTTCGAGCAGCCCGTCGAGGTGGAGACATTTCGGGAGATTGCCCGGTTGGCGAAGTTGATGCGGGTCGCGCAGATCACGATCCCGTCGACTCCACTGGGGACTCCATTCAATGCCGAGATCGAGCGTTTGCAGGAGTTGTTGCAGATCAGCACCGCGGCCGGTCTGCAACTGTCGATCCGCACCAAGACAGGACACCTGACCGAGGACGCTCACACCGCAGTTGAACTCTGCCAGGCCGTCAATGGAGTGGGTCTCTCGCTGGACCCCTCCTACTACATCTGCGGCCCGCACAAGGGCGAGTCGTACGACCAGGTGTTCCCCTACGTCTACCACGTGTACCTGAGAGACACGACCTCCGACGAGATCCAGGTCCAGGTTGGGCTGGGCGAGGTGGATTACAGTCGTCTGATCAGCCAGTTGCGTCGCGAGGATTACGATCGGACGCTGTCGGTCGATTTCTTTCCCGACCAGTACGGTGACCTCGACCGCGCGCTGGAGCTGAGAAAAATGCGGATGCTGCTCGAGTCGTTGCTGATCTGAGCCGGCTCTAGAAGTCGTCGGGATTGCCGAAGAGATTGCCGCCGTCACCGGTGCCGCCCTTCAGAGCCGATCGTTCGATTCTCTCGACAGGTGGCAGGTCCTCTTCCGGTGTGTCGCCTGCGGCGTCCCCGGCTGGCCGATCCTTCAATGCTTTCATCGACAGCGAGATTCGTTGCCGATCGACGTCGACCTCGAGGATCTGGACGTCGATGGACTGTGCTTCGCTGAGCACATCGCTGACGCGGCGTACCCGGGTGTGCTCGAGTTCGCTGATATGCACCAACCCCTCGATTCCGGGGGCCAGTTCCACGAAGGCGCCGAAGTCCATGATCCGGGTGACGGTGCCGCTGACGTGCTTGCCGACGGCGAACATGTCGACGGCTTCCTGCCAGGGGTCACCCGACAACTGTTTCATTCCCAGGCTGATCCGGCTGCGCTCGGTGTCGATTCCCAGGATCTTGACCTCGACCGCCTGCCCCTGGGTCAGCACCTGATCGGGATGATTCAGCCGTGACCAGCTGATTTCTCCGATGTGCAGAAAGCCGTCGAGTCCACCGAGGTCGACAAAGGCACCGTACTCCTTGAGTGTCTTGACCGTACCGTTGCGAATGTCTCCGACGTTGAGTTGTTGCCACAGTTCGGCCGCAGCGTCCTTCTGTTCTTCTTCGAGCAGCGCCCTGCGGCTGACCACGAGGTTGCGTTTTCTGGAATCGACCTCCATCACCTGCACGGAGAGTTTCTGGCCGACAAACGGTTCCAGGTCCTCGACGTAGGCACGGTCGACCTGTCCGGCCGGCAAGAAGCCTCGCAGTGCTCCGACCTCGACTTCGAGTCCACCCTTGTTGGCTTTCTTGACGACGCAGTCGCACTTCATACCGACGGTCACCGCGTTCCAGTCACCTCCGACGCGTCGTCGTCCTCGCGGAAGGTTGAGCTGGATCAGGCCCTCATCGGCGTCGTACCGTTCGAAGGCCACGTCGATCACCTGGCCCACTTCCGGGTCGCTCTTGTCCCACTGTCGGCGGGGAACAATGCCGGTGGATCTCATCCCGATGTCGACGAACACGTTGTCCGGGTCGATGGCCTGGATGGTCCCTTTCAGCCGCGTGCCCTCCTCGAGATCCTCCTCCGCCTCGATCCGTTCGCCGGTTTCACCCGAGTCTTCGCCATCGACGCTGGCGACAGCCTGGGCGGCCAGGTCCAGCAACTTGGCGTCGTCGCTGGCGAGCGCGGCTTCGATTTCGGCTTCGAGTGCGGCATCGAGGTCATCGTCGGGAGGCAGTTCGACGGCTGGAGCAGCCTCCTGTTGTGCCACTGGAGGCGGATCCGCGGGTTCGGCCTCCGTTGCGGCAGCGGCTGCCACGTCGGCCAGCTTCTCCTCGATTGAGGGTTCGTCCTCCGACGGGGTTGTTACCGGTTTGATCCGCGATGGAATCGCCCGGGCCGAATCGCCACCGGTTGGTTTGAGTGTCGGTCTTTTCCGCTCGGAACCGGACGATTCCGCGGATGGCACTTCGACGGCGGTGTCGTCGACGGCCTCTTCAGGTGGTGTCGGTGTGGTGTCGTTCACGGCAGCAGGCTCCAGTCGAGCGGGATCAAAGACCCGGTGACGGGTTATTTCGACGTGTTCGTTTCGTTGCCGGTCGAGGCCTTGACGCAACGTAGCCCGATCGCGTCGCTCTTGACGTGATCGGGGAGCGGCAACCTGGTCGTACTTTTCAAGGACGAGTACCGGTCTCGCCAGGAACCGCTGCGAATCACCCGGGATGAGTATTTTTTCGATCCGTCCCAGGCCCCACTGTCCTTGGGGGCACCCGTGTAGTCGGGATGCCAGGCGTCGGCGACGAATTCCCACAGGTAGCCATGCATGTCATAGAGGCCCCAGGGGTTGGGCTTGAGGGCTCCAACGGGTGGATCATTTCCGGCGGCATTGCCGGTGTGCCAACCGAAGGGATCCAGCAGGGATGCCTTGTTGCCGGTGTCGCTCTTGCCACGGGCGTCCTGGCCGAAGCTGTAGTCGGTGGTGGTTCCCGCGCGGCAGCAGTACTCCCACTCGGCCTCGGTCGGCAGGCGGATTTCCTCGTTCGCCCCGATCAATTTCATGCTCCGCATCATTGCCGTCGCCCGTGCACAAAACGCCACCGCTTCCTGCCAACTGAGCATCTCGACAGAATTTCTCGGGCCGGTCCACTTGCTGGGATTTTTTCCCATGACCGCTTCCCAGAGGTTCTGGGGCACCTCGTACTTGGCAATCGAGAATCCGCCAACGAGCCGGACCGTCCGGGCCGGTTTCTCGCTGGCGTCACCCTTGTCGCTGCCCATCACGAATGTCGCGGGGAATTGTCCCTTGCCCGGAGTGATCGCGACGAATTCCTCGTTGAAAGTTTTCAGCAGGGACTGTCTTTGGGCAGTGGTCATGGGAGATTTCTTGTCAGTTTTTTTGTCCTGGGCCGAGGCGATCAGGGCGATCGTGAGGACCACAACGGTGACCAGGGAGATCCGGAACGGGCGATGCATCGGTACGACTCGCGTTGAGTGTGTTTTAGGGTCATGTCATTACTATCGAAGTTGTCGACAGGTCGCAACGATTGGACGTCACACTCGGGGCCACCGAAATGATCCGGCGTCGTCGATCCGCCTGTGTGCGACAAGCAATGTCGTGCCCAGGTGCGAGCGTGAAGTGGTGTGGCAGTTTGACGGACGCTGGTCCAGTGGTCAGAGTGTGCGGTCATGAGTGATCCGGAGACACGGCCACCGCGAAGCAACCAGTTGCTGTCGAAGACCGCCAGCCGTTTGGTCGTGGTCGACGTGCAACAGAAACTGTTGGACCATATCCCGGTTGCGGGGAGCCTGGTTGAAAACTGCCGTCGTCTGGTTCGTGGCGCGCAGTTGCTCGATGTTCCTGTCGCGGCGACCGAGCAGTACCCCGCGGGTCTCGGGCCGACGACCCAGGTGCTCGCGGAGTTGCTCGACGAGATTCCCGAGAAGTTGCGGTTCAGTTGTGCCGAGTGCCTGGACTGGAGTCCGACGGGAGAGGGGCAGGACCAACGCGACCAGGTGGTGATTTGCGGCATCGAGGCCCATGTCTGTGTTCTGCAGACGGCGTTGGACCTGGTGGCCCAGGGGTTCCGTGTTTTTGTCGTGGCCGACGCGGTCGCCAGTCGTCACAAGCTGGACTGGAAAACTGCCCTGGGACGACTCGCTGATTCAGGTGTCGTTGTGCTGACGACCGAGAGCGTGTTGTTCGAGTGGTGCGAGGTGGCCGGTACCGACGAATTCCGCCAGATCAGTCGTTTGGTGACTGGCAAAGACAAAGCTTGAAACGGCTTCCAGCGGGGGGGTACAACGGAGTGTGTTGCGGATGACCGTCCGTGACCGATCGGTTCACTTTGACGACGGCAAAAAAAATGGCTTCAACCGTTCCCGTTCCAACCAGCACCGCTGCCCAGTCGGCCGCTTTTCCCAATCTCAGGATGCGTCGCCTGCGGACACACCCGCGGTTGCGAGAGATGGTGCGCGAGACGCGATTGTCTCCGTCGGACTTTATCCTGCCGCTGTTCGTGCGTCATGGAGAGAACCAGAGGGTTCCCATCGCCTCGATGCCCGGTCACAACCAGTTGACAATCGACTTGTTGGCCGACGAGGTGTCCGAGATTGCGGCACTGGGAATCCCGGCGGTGATCCTGTTTGGGATTCCGGCCGAAAAGGATGCGGTGGGCAGCGACGCCTGTGATGATCACGGGATCGTGGCCGAGGCGGTTCGCGCGATCAAGGCGGGCGGCAGTGACCTGCTGGTGATCACCGATGTGTGTTTTTGCGAGTTCACCGATCACGGTCACTGCGGGATCATCAACGATCGCCACGGACCGCTGGATGTCGACAATGATGCGACCCTGGAGATCCTGGCGACCCAGGCTGTCGCCCATGCCCGTGCCGGTGCCGACATGGTGGCTCCCTCGGGAATGATGGACGGGATGGTTGGTGCGATCCGGGGTGGACTCGATGCGGCGGGTTTCACGAACCTGCCGATTCTCAGCTACGCCGTCAAATACGCTTCGGCCTTTTACGGCCCGTTTCGCGACGCTGTTGAGAGTGCTCCCCAGTTCGGGGACCGTCGCACCTACCAGATGGATCCGGCCAATGCGGGCGAGGCGTTGCGGGAGGCGGCCCTGGATGTGGCCGAGGGTGCAGACCTGCTGATGGTCAAGCCGGCCCTGGCGTACCTGGATATCATTCGCCGCGTCAAGGAGGCCCATCCGGGTGTCCCGTTGGCCGCCTACAACGTCAGCGGCGAGTTTGCGATGGTGAAGGCCGCGGCCGCGGCCGGCTGGATCGACGAGCAGGGCGTGGCCCTGGAGAGCTTGCTGGCGATCAAGCGAGCCGGGGCGGACATGATCCTGACCTACTTCGCCAAGGATGCCTGTCGCTGGCTGGCGTAGTGGTTGGTGTCACGAGGATCCGCAGCCGGCGCGGTGGTCTCTCAAGAGTCGTTCGACGTCGGCGTGGCGTGCCTGCTTGAGCGAATTGAACGAGATCTTGACCGCTTCACGACCACCCTTGTAACCGGTGATCTCACGAGCTTGCCCCAGCCCGGCCACGCGGCCCAGCGGAATCGTGCCGGGTGGCCCCAGCAGGAACAGTTCGACTGACTGAACCCGCTTGGTCCACAGTTGGGCCCAGACCGGACCCCCGGGGGTCAACCGGAACGACACCGAGTTGCGACCGGTCCAGTCGACGACGACATCTGGTCCAACGGCCTGCAGCTGGTCGGCCAGCAAGTCGACCAGTTCTGCGGGCCACCTCACTCGTTTGCCGGGCGGAAAGCCTTTTTGCAGGCGGTGCCACTTTCGTCCCAGTACTTTCCACGGCTCCAGGTCGGCCGTGTTGTCCCGGGAACGGGTGGTTTGTTCCAGGAAGGCATCGCGCGCGGTGACCAGAAACGCCTCGAATTCAGGAGTATCAATCTCGCTGAGCCAATGCACCTTCAGTGTCACTTCCTGCCAGGGTCCCTTGATGTTCTTGACCCGCACTCGCGAGTCGCGGCCATAAACCGGCAACTCGTCGATGTCGTCCAGTGGCTTGAGATCCAGGCGGGGTGCGAGTTCCTCCTGGCGAAACGTGTTGCGACGGACCCGGAACTTCAATGTCACCAGCCACTCGTTTCCGGTCAGGGCGTGGAAAAACCAGCCGTCTTTTTTCACCGGCCCGGTGATCGTGACAACGCTGCGGTGATTGAAGTCGGGGGGGAGCAAATCGTCGGAGTCCTCAAGCCGGTCAAGAATCCTGGCGAGAACCGTTCCCTCCCATCGCGCTGGCTGACCGTTGTGTGCGATGCGATCACTGGTGTGCCAGCGTCGTCCGTCCTGTTCCCAGGGCATCCGCGTGTCGCGACCGATCTTGCGGAAGTCGAGATCCCCGTCGCGCTTTTCGGTGACGGCTTTCACGTTGAAAATGTCCCGGGTTGCTCTCTGGCCGGTTTTCAACACGGGAGTCAACAATTCACCCGTCCAGGAACGTGTTCCGTTTTTTCCGCGACGTTTCGCCGCGCGGGCCTGTTTGACCACGTCCTCGGGAGTTCCTTCCGCGACGATCCGACCGCCATTGGCCCCGGCCTCCGGACCCAGGTCCACGATCCAGTCGGCCGTTTTGATCACGTCGAGGTTGTGTTCGATCACGACGACCGTGTTTCCCGCTTCGACAAGGCTCTGAAGCACTTTCAGCAGCTTGTCGATGTCGTCGAAGTGCAGTCCGGTGGTGGGTTCGTCGAGCAGGTAGAGGGTGCGTCCGGTCTGTGGGCGCGCCAATTCGGCGGCCAATTTCACCCGCTGGGCCTCTCCACCGGAAAGGGTGGGAGCGGGTTGTCCGAGCGTGAGATAATCCAGTCCGATGGCACACAGGGTGGCCAGGGGAGCCCGGATCCGCGGGATATTTTCGAACAGCGCCAGTGCATCGCCAATGGGCATATCGAGCACATCGGCGATCGTGTGGCCGTTGTAGGTCACCGCGAGCGTCTCGGTGTTGTAACGTCGACCGTGGCACTCATCGCACTCGACCCAAACGTCCGGGAGGAAGTGCATCTCGATGCATTTCTGCCCGTTTCCCTCGCACGATTCACATCGACCCCCGGCCCGGTTGAAACTGAACCGCCCGGGCCGGTAGCCCCGCACCTTGGCCTCCGGCAACCGCGTGAACAACTCGCGGATCTCATCAAAAACGCCCGTATAGGTTCCGGGATTGGACTTGGGCGTGTTCCCCAGGGGCTGCTGGTCGACGGCGATCACCTTGTTGAGCTGTTCGACGCCCCGCAGGGCATCGAATGGTCCCGGAGGATCGCCGGTGCGGTGCAATTGTCGGGTCACGGCCCGGGCGAGAGTGTCCTCGATGAGTGAACTTTTTCCCGACCCGCTGACCCCGGTGATGCAGGTCAGTGTCCCCAGTGGAATCCGGAGCCGGACATTGTCGAGGTTGTTCTGTCGTGCCCCGTCGAGTTCCAGCCAACTCCCGCCAGGGGGATCCACGGTGGCGTCGTCAACGGGCGGCATTCTCCGGGTGTCGGGAATCGAAATCGAACGACGATCCGAGAGGAATTGACCGGTCAGCGACCGGGGCTTTTCGGCCAGTTCGTCGGGAGGTCCCTGCGCGACGACGCGACCCCCGTGTCGTCCAGCGGCGGGACCAAAATCGACAAGACGATCGGCCGTCTCCAGCACCTCGCGGTCGTGCTCGACCACCACCAGCGTGTTGCCGAGATCTCGCAGTCGTTTTAGTGCGCCGAGCAATCGGCGATTGTCCCGGGGGTGCAGTCCGATGGTGGGTTCATCAAGAACATACAGGACCCCGGTCAAGGCGCGGCCCACCTGTCCGGCCAGACGGATTCTTTGGCTCTCTCCGCCGGACAGGGTCGGGAAGGGTCGCGACAGGGACAGGTAGTCCAGTCCCACGTCGACCAGGAATTTCAATCGGCTGGTCGCTTCACGCAACAGGTCGCCGGCGATTTTCTTCTGATCCCGGTTCAGCTTGATGTTCTTCAGTACACCAAGTGCCTTGTCCAGCGGCAGGTCGCACAGGGACCCGATGGTGTGGCTGGCGAGTTGTACGGCAGCCACGTCGGGACGCAGCCGATGGCCACTGCAGGCCGAACAGTCGACCTCACCGACGAGATCCAGCAACCGGTTGCGGTAGCTCCTGGAAACACGTGATGCTTCCTCGATCGCCGGATACAGCCCCTTGTACTGCATCGAAACGGTGCCACCCTCGGGCAGATCAACCGGGAACCATCGTTCGCCGCTACCGTAGAGCACCAGCCGGCGGGTGGCTGGAGGCAGTTTCGAGAACGGGATATTTCTTGGCAGGCCGAATTCACGATCCAGTCCGTCGAGCACGTTGCTGAACAGTGGCACGGTTGTCGGGTCGGGCCAGGCAGCGATCGCGCCCTGGTCGATTGTCTTGGAGTCGTCGGCGACCAGGGCGGCCAGGTTGGTGCCCTGCTCAATCCCCAGGCCCTCGCACCCGGTGCACCAGCCCAGTGAACTGTTGAAGGAAAAGTGATTGGGAGTCAGTTCCTCGAAGCTGATCCCGCAATTCTCGCACGCCGCGTGCAGGCTGAATGGTTCGACGGTCCAGTCGGGTTCCTCGCGGTCGGGATTCTCGGTGGCGATTCTCATCTCGCCTCGGCCCAGCCCCAGAGCCATTTCGACGCTGTCGGCCACACGGGTCCGCGAGGTTGTCCCGGGCGTGATCCGGTCGACGACAACCTCGACGGTGTGTCGTCGCCTGCGGTCAATCTCGGGCACCTCCTCGATCCGGCAGGTCGTCCCGTCGATGCGGACTCGCCGGAAACCGTCTTCCTGGAGTGATCGCCACAATCCCTGGTAGTCCTGCCCGACACGGACTTCCTGGGGGGCCAGGACCAGGACACGGTCACCGGCAGGCAGGTCACGAACCCGGGCAATCACCTCGTCGGTCGTCTGCCGGCTGATCGGGATCGCGCATGCCGGGCAGACGCGGGTGCCCAGCCGAGTGAACAGCACCCGCAGGTAGTCGTATATCTCGGTCACCGTGCCCACGGTCGACCGGGGTGTGGTCCCGGTGTTCTTTTGTTCGATGGCGATCGCCGGGGAGAGTCCCTGGACCTGCTCGACTCGCGGCTTGGGCATCTGGCCGAGGAACTGCCGCGCGTAGGCCGAGAGGCTTTCGACGTAGCGACGTTGTCCCTCGGCGTACAGCGTGTCCATTGCCAGTGACGACTTGCCGCTGCCGCTGGGCCCGCAGAAGACGCTGAACTGGTTGCGGGGCACCTTCAGGTTGACGCCCTTGAGGTTGTGCTGGGCGGCACCGCGAACCACGATTTCTGTTGATGGTTTTCGCCGGGCCCGCGATGTCGGCTTGCGCGGGGCCGTCACCCCGTCGTTTTGGTTGGGGTGGCCGTTGGTCGCGGAAAGCAGTGGGGCGAGTGCCCGTCCCGTGTGCGATTCTGGGCAGTCGGCAATGGTCTCAGGCGGTCCGGCTGCCACGATCCGTCCACCACCGGCCCCGCCCTCGGGACCCAGGTCGATTACCCAGTCAGCGGTTTTGACAACGTCGAGATTGTGCTCGACCACCAGCACGGTGTTGCCCTGGTCGACGAAACCGTGCAACACGTCCAGCAGCTTGCTGATGTCGGCGAAGTGCAGGCCGGTGGTGGGTTCGTCGAGCAGGTAGATGGTGTTTCCGGTTGATCGCTTGCCCAGTTCCCGGGCCAGCTTGATTCGTTGGGCCTCGCCTCCGGAGAGGGTCGGGGAGGGTTGTCCGAGCTTGAGGTAATCGAGTCCCACCTCGCGGAGCGTGCCGAGCAGTCGTGACACCCTCGGATGATTGCGGAAATGCTCGAGAGCTTCCTGCACGTCCATCTCGAGAACCTCGGCGATGTTCTTGGTCCGGAACCGGACCTCCAGGGTCTCGTGGTGAAATCGTCGGCCCTCGCAGACCGGGCAGGTGACCCAGATGTCGGCCAGGAAATCCATCTCGAGCCGGGTTGCTCCGTAACCCTCGCACGCTTCACACCGGCCCCCCTTGACGTTGAAGCTGAATCGGCCTGGCTTGTAGCCGCGGGCTCGTGCCTCGGGCAGCTTGCTGTAGAGGTCACGAATGCTGTCGAGCAGCTTGACGTATGTGGCGGGATTGGAGCGTGGGGTGCGG
>MDTE01106435.1_pt1 | contig 41927 bp, 44 predicted proteins | sample 811231 | NCBI WGS metagenome assembly MDTE01 (sample SAMN05326651, study PRJNA326480) | marine metagenome | isolation source: seawater | place: Indian Ocean: Red Sea | collected 2010
CAAATATGGTTCCTCAAATACAAAAACACCATCTTTACTTAATAATTTATCAACCGTGTTAAATAAATCTCTCAAATCTGGTATATGACATACAACATTAGCACCACAAATAAGATCAGTATTTCCGGTAAAATCATTTAAATCACTAATATTATTAGTGTTGAAAAATCTATTAATAGAATTAATTCCTTTTTTTTTTGCAATATCACTTACATTCTTTGATGGTTCAAAACCGATTGCATCAATACTAGTGTTTTTAAAGTTTTTTAAAAAAGTTCCATCATTTGAACCTAATTCAATTATTTTTGAATTTGAGCTTAAAAATTTTTTTGACCATTTAGCATATTCATTAAAGTGTCTAATCATAAACTTAGAGCTTGAAGTATAAAATGGATAATTTTTATGAAACATTTTTTTTACAGAGGGATATTCATCCAGCTGAAATAATGAATGCTTTTCTGAAAACCCAACTTTTAAGTCATAAAAAAATTCTTTATTAAAATCCTTTTTTTTTAGAAAACCATTCGCAATAGGCATTTTTCCAAAAGACATGAATGGTTTTATCTCATTTCCGTTAAATTTACATTTCATCAGTTTATCCCTTGAAAAAGGTTTAAAGTTTTTTTTATTTGTTTGTCCAAATTTCCTGAAAATTTGAAACCTTTTTTTTTTATTTTATTACAGTTTGCTTCAAAGGATAATTGGTTCATAATTTTATTAGAGACAAATTTAATTTTTATTTTTTTGTATTTTTTTATATTTTTAAGCAAATCTTTAATACTTATATTTGCAGTTGCTACGTTATAAATTTGATTTTCAAATAAGTTATTGGAAATTATAAACTCAATACAACTAATAGCATCATTTAAATCTAAATAAGGTCTTTTTTGATCATAAGCTGTTTTCCAAATAGTAAGTGGCTTTTTAAAAGCTGCTTGGTAGCAGAATTTGTTCACTGCCGTATGAAACCTCATACCTTTTGAGACACCAAAAATTGTTCCTAGTCTCAAAATAATACCTTTTAAATTTTTATTTTTAAATGCATGTAAAATATATTTTTCCTCTTTTATTTTACATTCAGCATAAGGGCTCTGTGGATTCAAATTATTTAAATCATCTTCAAACATAACCTTGTCATTAGATCCATAAACACTAGTTGAAGAAAAAAAAATGCACTTTGATTTTTTTAAAACAGCTGCATCTACAACTTTTTTGGTAGAATTAAAATTATTTTGATAGATTTTACTTCTGTTTTTAAAGCTATCAGTAGCGTTTGTTATTGCTGCTAAATGAATAATTATATCATTTTTTCTCAAAATTTTATTTAATGTTAAATTAACAATATCATCATCAATAAACCTTATGGGGACTCTACTTTTAAATTTAAATAAAGAATTAATTTTATTAGAAATTAAATTATCAATAATTATGATTTTTTTTAAAGATTTTACGTGGCTTAAATGATCTAATAAACCTGTTCCTATATGACCCAATCCACCAGTTACTATTAATTTCATATAATTATTTGAATTTTAACTTAGACAAATTACAAATTTTAAATATCATTCATAAGAAAAAATACAATAAAAGAATATATGAATAATCTAATTAATAAATTGTTTAATTTTTATTTTTTTTTTAAATATTTAATCTTAAACAGACACTTAAAACTAAATAAAATCAAGCCAAATCACAATTTAGATAAAAAGCTAACTATATCTTTAACTGCTAAATTTGAAAGATTTAATTTTCTACACTTAACACTTAAATCAATAATCAATCAATCAATACAGCCTGATGAAATAATTCTTTGGATAGAATATGAATATAAGAAAAAAATTCCTAAAAAAATTTTAGAATTAAAAAAATTTGGATTGCAAATTTTATTTTGTAAAAATTTGAAATCTTATAATAAAATTATCCATACTTTAAAATTAAGAAAAAAAAACTATATCATCACATTTGATGACGATATTATTTACAATAATAAAGCAATAGAGTTTTTGGTTAAAAAAGCAAAAAAAAATAAAAAATCAATTGTTGCTAACAGGATTCATAGAATTATTTGTAATAAAAAAAAATATCCAATCTCTTATGTTAATTGGAAATGGAACTATACCAGCCAAGAAAGAAATAAGCTTAATTTTCAAACGGGAGTCTATGGCGTCTTATATCCTCCCAATAGTTTACATAAAGATACAACAAATCAAAAAAAATTTATGACACTATCACCTCACGCTGATGATATATGGCTTTACTGGATGATAAGACTTAATAGAAAATTTGTAATTTGGTCTGGATTTGAAGAAAAAAATATTGAAACAATAACTTATGAAAAAAATAATCTACGTAAATTAAATATATCAGAAAATCACAATGATCTACAAATCAAAAATTTAATTAAATATTATGGTTTACCTTATTAGTGATTTTTCTTTGCTATCAAATTAATCATGTGATCTCTATTTTTTTTCCACCTAAAATTTTTAAGTTCAACCACTTTAAAATCTAACTTTTTACAAATAGCTTTTAATTTTTTTTTTTGTATAAGAATTTTTGTGATACTGTCCCTTTCCATTTTGACTTCCGTAAAATGTAGCTGTCAAATACCCCCATCTATTTTGCGGTTTGTAAGTATATGTTCCAAACCAATAGCACTCTTTAATTGCTTTTTTATCATCTCTATGGAAATTAATCCATTCGTCTTTAGCTTTAAGCCATTGTTTAACTGATTTCTCAAAATCAACAGTGGATAATCTTATTTTTCCATTTTTTTTTATAACTCTTTTAATTTCGAAAAAGAATTTTTTTTCTTCTTTAAAACTTAAATGTTCAATTAAACCATCCGCTCTAATTTCATCAACAGTTGAGTCTTTATAGGGTAATTTGAAAATATCATAATTATAGATTCTTAAATTTTTAATTTTCTTTAAATTTGGATAACGTTTTTTGATAATTTTTAAGTCATCTTGATCAACATTTATATAATTTTTCAATGGCCTACTGGCACAACCAAGATTTAAACGTATTTTTTTTGTCATCTAATGTTTTTATATTTAATTGAAATATATTGTTTAATATATTGTTTCAATTATAATTTATTATGAATAATTACCAAAATATTAATTCTCTTAATAACCTAGAAAACTTTATCGAGGAAGGCGGGTATAGGAATAAAAAAAAAAATTTAACAAATTCATTTAAACCATTTTTTTCTATAATAACAGTTGTTAAAAATTCTTCTGACTCAATAACATCAACAATAAAGAGTGTAATTGACCAAAAAGATCAAAATATTGAATATATAGTTATAGATGGTAATTCAACTGACGGAACATTAAACAAAATAAAATCCTATGATGATAAAATAAGTTATTGGTGCAGTATAAAGGATAAAGGGATTTATGACGCTATGAATTATGGGTTGAGATTAGCAAGTGGTCAAATAATAGGCATACTTAACTCTGGAGATATTTATACTAAAAATTCATTAAAAATTGTTAAAAATTATTTTACACAAAATCAAAATTTATCTTTTTTGTTTGGAACTGTTGAAAGACACTACTTGAACAATAATCTGATTTTAAAATCCGGATTTAATAGAAATAGAATTAAATATAATTTTGATTCTCAAACCTGTCACTCATCTGGTTTTTTCATTAAATCAAATGTTCAAAAAAAAATTGGTTTATATAATACTAAGTATATTTGCTCATCCGATTACGATTTTTTCTATAAAATTTTTCTTGATAAAACTTTAGTTGGAGAGTCCACAGCTAAAACAGAATTAATTGGGATCGTACAGGCTGGTGGCTTCTCGAGCAAATATGGTTTTTGGAAAAGATTAAAGGAAGAATTACAAATTCGAATAGATAATAATCAAAATTTATTACTTGTATTTATAATTTTCGTTAATACGCTTTTTAAATATAGTTTTAAAAAATTATTTAAAAATTTTATCTAATGAGCCTAAAAATTTATGTTTTTTATTTTTTTCAATTATTCTAAATCCATTTCTTATTATTTTTTTTCTTAATTTGTTGTTTTTTAAAACTGTTAAAATTTTTTTATATATATCTTTATAAGAATTAGGGTTTATAAATAAAGCTGCATCTTTAACCTGATCTTTCATGCCATATACATTCGAACAAACTAAAGGACAACCTGTATACATTGCCTCAAGTGGTGGTATGTTAGTTGGGCCACAGTAACTTACGAAAGATGTTAAAGAGGCTTTCTTATAAAACGAATACATATCTTTTTCGTCTATATATCCTAAAATAAAAATTTTTTTTGATAAGTTCAAATTGATAATTTCTTTATGAATATTTTTTAAGTTATTTTTTTCAGCTCCAACAAAAACTAAATTAATCTTATCAATTTTTCTTTGCAAAAGATTAAAGGCTTTAATTAAATTTATATGATTTTTATGTTCCCAGAATTGAGCTGGATAAAAAATAAACTTGTTTTTTGGAATATTGTATTTTTTATATATATCGATGATTTTGGATTTTTTTAAATATGAAGGTGGTTTAAAAGGTGCTAAAATTATCTTTCTTTGATCTATGCCAAAACTTTCTATCACATGTTTTTTGCCAATATTTGAATCGACTATTATAATTTGAGAATTTTTACAAATATCATTATAGGAATAATCTCTTTTGAACCTTTCAACTAAACTGTATTCTTTAAATCTTTTTTCATACCTGTGCATTAGATCATGTATGGTCGTTATTGATTTTACTTTTACTTTTGAGGATAAATTTTCTTGAGCAGGAAATAAAATAAAATCACAACAACTATTATTAATAACTTTAATATTTGTACTTAATTTATCATATAAAAATTTACTAATATTCACTGGAATAAAAATTGATAAATAATTTAATATTCTTTCGGAAGTTTTATTTTTATTTATTTTTATAATTTTAATATTTTTGTTGAGTCTTTTTTTCCATAAATTATTTTTTGTAAATACAATAATTTCATACTTATTTTTATCTAGATTTTGTAAATATTTAATTACAGACAAACAATATTGAAATGAACCACCGGCATGTGGACCTAGTGATAAATATAATCCAATCTTTTTCATTGTTTTATAAATTAATTAAAGCTTCTTTAAATTCTTTACATATATAATCAAGATCGCTTTTTTTTAGAGATAATCCACTCGGTAGGTAAAAACCATTTTTTGATAGATATTCTGAATTTGGAAGAGAATATTTTAATTTTAAATTTTTTTTTATAAAGGGTTGCTTATGTAATGGCCAAAAAAATGGTCGTGTTTGAATACCTTTTTTAAGTAAAATTTTTCTAATTTTACTAACACTAATTTTACTTTCTTTTTTAATAAGTATTCCAAATACCCAAAAAATATTTCTACTAATACTATTCTTGATTGGTTGTAATTGTATTTTATCAATACTTTTAAGTTTACTATAGTAATAATTGCCTATTAATCTTTTTAATTTAATTGTTTTTTTTATTTTTTCAAATTGAGCCACGCCAACCGCAGCATTGAGATTCGACATTCTATAATTCCAACCAATTTCTTTATGGTAAAATCTCTTTTTATTATCAAAAAAAAGATTACGTAATTTTTTACATCTTTTTGCAATTTGAATATTATCAGTTAAAACCATTCCTCCTTCACCAGTTGTAATATGTTTATTTGTATAAAAACTAAATGTGCTAATATCTCCAAATGAACCACATTTTTTATTTTTTATTTCTAATCCCAAAACTTCAGATGAGTCCTCTATAATTTTAATCTTATATTTTCTTCCTAATTTTAATAGATTTGGCATGTCAACTGATAGTCCATATATATGAACTGCAAGAATAACTCTTGTTTTATTGGTAATTTTTTTTTCTATATCAGATATATTAACATTCCATGTTTTAAGATCACAGTCCACAAATATTGGTTTAGCTCCAGACCTAATTATATGATTTAAACATGAAATAATTGTAAATGTAGGAAGTATAACTTCATCACCTTTTTTAATATTCAGAGAAGCAAAAGCAACATCTAGTGCAGCAGTTCCGCTAGATACAGCAATTGCGTATTTTCTGTTGGTATAATTTGCAAGTTTTTTTTCAAATTCATTTACATATTTGCCGTCAGAACCTATCCATTTTGTTGAAATACAATTTTTTAAATATTTTATTTCATTACCATCAAATCTTGGCTCATTTACTGGAATAAATTTTTTTTTCACTTTATTTAATTATTATTATTTTTTACTTACATTAAATCTAATTTTATCGGATTTAGGGTCATAAGGTCCTTGTTTTACCTCTATAATTTCGCATTCTTTTAAAATTTTAAAACCATGCCCACCCTTCGAAAGTAAAATAATATCACCCTCTTTTAGAATTTTACTTTTAATAAATTTTTTTTTATGGTCAAAAAATTCAACTTTAACTTTTCCTGACCTAATAAATAATACTTCTTGAGTGAGTTTTATTTCTTTTTTAATTTTTTTGTGAATATGTGGTTGAATAATATATCCCGTAGGTCTTTTCATGTAAGCTAGTTGTTGAGAAAATTTGTTTGGTGTAAAAAATTTAATTCCTGAACTTTTATATTTTTTTCTTAGGATTATTGCGTAAATTTCTTTTTTAAATATAATCTTTTCTAACATCTATTTATAATTATTAACTACTTTTATTATATTATTAATATTTTTATTAGTAAGTTCTGGGTAAATTGGAAGGCTTACCTGAAACTTAGAAATTTTATTGCTATAGATTAATTCTTTATCCATGAATTTACAAAACTTATTATAACCTCTGTTCTGATGAGCAAGTACACGATAGTGGAAACCTGGAAAAATTTTATTTTTGTTTAGGTATTTGACAAATTTATTTTTACCTTTAACCATTATTGAGAATATATGAAAAACATGTGTAGTATTCGTTTTTACTTTAGGTAATATTATATTTTTATTTTTAATTTTACTTAAGTATTTTTTTGCAATTAATATCCTTTTTTTTTTTGAACTAGCAAAATATTTTAATTTAATATTTAATATAGATGCTTGAACCTCATCTAATCTCGAATTAATGCCTGGTGCATTCGTTTGTCTTCTATAATCCCAGCCATATTCACGTAACCTTCTAATTTTTTTATTTAATTTTAAATTATTTGTTAAAATAATTCCTCCATCACCAATTGCGCCTAAATTTTTGGTCGGATAAAAACTAAAAGTTGAAATATGACCAAATGAACCGATAGATCTATTTTTAATTTTTGCACCATGAGCTTGAGCACAATCTTCAATTACGTACAAATTGTATTTTTTTGCTATTTTACATATTTTTTGCATATCTGCGCATTGTCCATATATGTGAACTGGAATAATAAATTTTGTTTTTTTTGTTATTTTTTTTTCAATTAAATTTGGATTTATTGTGAAAAAGTCTTTTTCGATATCTACAATTACTGGCACTGCACCAGTGCTTATTATCGCTGCAATAGTAGCAAGAGCTGTATGGGATGTCGTAATAACTTCATCACCTTTTTTAACCCCTAAAGCTTTTAAAGATATTGAAATCGCATCGGTTCCATTTTTGACAGCAATACCATATTTAACTTGATGCAATACACTAAAATTTTTTTCTAATTTTTTTACCTCTTTACCTAAGATATAATTTCCACTTTTAAAAACTCTTTTAACAGCACTGATAATTTCTTTTTTTTGTAAAGCGTATTGACTTTTTGGTTCAAAAACATTTGTTGGCATGTTATTGATTTAACATGTCAAGCTCAAAAACAAAAGACAAATTAGTAATTGTTGCATCGGGTGGCTCTGGAAGATTTGGTTCAATTTTTAAAAAAGTAAAATCAGATCATAAGTTTTATTTCCCAACCAAAAAAAAATTAAATATTTTAAATATCAAAAGTATTGAAAATTACCTAAAAAAAATAAAACCCGATGTTTTTATTCATTTAGCTGGTCTATCAAGGCCAATGGAAATTCATGAAAAAAATTATAGAAAAAGTATAGAGCTTAATATAATTGGAACAGCAAACGTCACATGTATTTGCTCAAAATTAAATATAAAACTAATATATTTCTCAACAAATTTTGTTTATCCAGGAACTAAGGGTTCTTATAAAGAAAGTGATGATTTAAACCCTCTGAATAAATATGGCTGGTCTAAATTAGGTGGAGAAGCAGCTGTCAAATTGTATGATAATTCCTTAATATTAAGAGTTTGCATGACAGAAGAGCCTTTTGTTCACAAATCCGCCTTTTACGACGTTAAAACCAATTTTGAATTCCATAAAAATATTGCACCAATTGTAATTAAACTAATAAATCAATATGGTGTTATAAATATTGGTGGTAAAGCACAAACTGTTTATAATTTTGCGAAAAATAAAAATCTAAAAGTAAAAAAAATTTTTTCTAAGAAAGTTTTTGGGAAAAATTATCCAACGAAACAAGATATGAATATAAATAAAATGAAAAAACTTTTAAAGTCTTAAAATCTCTTATATAATAAATTACAAGTATAATTAATTCTATCTTTTAATTTAAAATTTTTCATTGGTAATTTATTTTTATAATTCAATCTCTTTGTTTTCATTTTGTTGCTATAAATAAGCTTATAACGATTTTTTCTTAACTCTTTATCAAATTCTTTAAAATTTAAAAACCAATGAGGGATTTTATTTTGATAATAAATTTGAAGTGTTGCATATGATTTTATATTCCCAATAAACATATCAGAGAAGTAAATATACTTAGTTTTTATTTTTGAAATTTTTTTTATTTCTTTTTGCCAATTCTTTATATACTGAAAAACTGAACAACAAATTACAATATCAAATTTTCCATCATTCAATTTATCAGTGTAAATTATATTTTTTTCTTTATAATTTTTAATATTTTTTATAAAAGTAGGTATTTCTACAATTGTATAACTTATATTTTTGTTTAAGTTTTCAGATAAATAAAAATATCCAATACCAATTCCTCCGCCAAAATCTAAAATATTTATTTTTTTTTTTATTTTAAATATTTTTTTTATTATAAATAAAAAATTTTTATATCTTGTGGTGAATTTATTTGGTATTTTCTTTTTTAAAGATATTAAGCTTTTGCAGATTTTTAGTATTTGTAATTGACTATCCTTCCATTTTTTACCAGAAAAACCTTTTCCTTTTTTAAATTTTTCAGCTTCTCTATAATCTTTATATTTACCATCCCATATATTCATATCTAACTTTAATTCATTGATTTAATAATTCTTAAAAGATTTAGTATTATAAAACTTATCTTAAAAACTCCTTTTTTATTAACAGTCAGTTTAAATAAATCAAAAAAATAAACTAAAATATATTTAACGTTTAATAAAAAATCTCTTTTTTTTATCGTAGTTAATCTATTATGGATAAACCAATCAGAAATATTCGAATAAATTACAAAATAAGTATGAGTATTTTTAATTTTTTTTGTACTTTTATTTAATTTATCTAGCACATAATTTTCAGCTGAAGTATAGGCACCATAATCATCGGTCTTAGAAGTAACAGAATTTAAGTCTGTATTAAGATGAATCAATCTCTTATCAATCCAGGAAATTTGACCAAAATTGCTTAACATTATAGCAACTAACGGATCACAATATGGATAATGGTGAGTAATTTTATTATTACTTTTAAATGATTTCCCAGTTTTATGTATTCCACCTATTTTTTTTAAATATCTTGTTTTTAACAAACCAAAAGTTCCAATTAAGCGGACTCGTTTTGATGTGAAGCCTTCTAAAAAATTTTCTTGGTTTAAAATTGAATGTTTAGATGAATCAGTTTTTAATTTTAAATGTGCTCTACTATAATTACAATAACTTGCAACTAAATTTTGGTTGTTTTTGAATGGACTAATAAGATGTTTAAAAAAATCCTGATGGAGATAATCATCATCTCCTAACCAACAGAATAATTCAGTATTAGTTTTTTTTAATAAGAAATTAAGATTGTTTCTTTCACCAATATTTTTTTTATAATTAAAAATTTTAATATATTTATTTTTTTTTAATCCAAGTTTTTTATAATTAAGTTTAATTTTTGGATTATCATTTCCGATAAGAATAATAAAATTTTTATAAGATTGTGATAATACAGACTGAACTGCTCTTTTTAATAAATCGGTTCTATCAAAAGTTACAATTCCAATCGTAATTTTTTTCATTTATTATTTTTTTTGAAATTTTTTAAAAATGGAATAGCTTCTAATATAATCTTTCCCATCATATTTTTGACTGCAGAGAACTGCCAAAATAGTATTTTTTTTTAAATACTTTTGAGTGCACCAAACCATTTTTGGAATTATCAAATATTTACTTGGGTTATCTAATAAAAATTTTTTTTTTTATTCTCTATATCCTCACAATTAACTTCTACAGAACCATTTAAACATGTTAGTAATTGTATGCATTTTTTATGTGCATGTTTTCCTCTTACAGCTCCTTTATTTGCTGAAACAACAAATAATCTAGATATACCAAAATTTATTTTTTTTGACTTTTCATAAACAGTTATAGAGCCATTCGCATGTTTAATCTTGTGAGTTCGGCTTATTTTTAATTTTTTCATTTTTTAATGACTATTTATATGTAATTTAGATTATAAGATAACAAATTCTTTAATACTTTGTTTAATTAAGTTTTCGGGAATATTCATATGATTTGAACGTTCATGTAATATTTTTTTATTTTCTGTATAAGGATAAATATATGCCGTTAAAGCAATTCTCTCTCCATTTTTAATTTCCAATCCTCGATGCAAACCTGAGCTATTGAAAACTATACAGGTTCCTTTTTTTCCAGTAAAAACTTTTTTTTTATAATTAAATATATTGCATATAATTTTTATTAAAATATTTGAATATCTTGTTGTGTTATTTGAGAAAAGTTTGAAAATTAATAAACTAAGAAATTGATTTATTTTAGAATGAGACTTTTCAATATATGAGAATGGACCATTATTTCTATCAACATCAGATAAGTAAATCATTACTTTAAATAACTCAAAATGATGATCTCTATGCCAACCACCCCCAGAGCTTACTTTTTCAGCATTTTGTAAAAAACCTCCCATTGTACAGTGTAAATATAGTTTTTTGATAGTTGATATGTTTTTAATTCTATATTTATGATTATTAATAATTTTGTGAAAATTTTGTTTTATAATAAGATTTTCATCATCAATACCATACAATCTTGTATCACCTGTTTGAGAAGGAAAATACTTTTGAATACTTTTTTTTACAATTGAGCCTAAGTTATCATAATCTATGTCATTTTCATGACATATATAATATCCCTTCGAATATAAACTTTCCATCATATCATCTTCAAATATTTTTTTTTTAGGAAAAAAAAAATTTATAATTGAGTGCCTTGCAAGTTGATAAACTCTTAGAATATTTTTTATAACAAACATAAATAAACTACATTTTAAAATATTTTTTAACTTTTTGAAATATACTCTCATTTTTTGCTCTAGGATCAATTTTTTGAATGAGATCATAAAAATATTTTTCATCATTAAATTTATTATAAGTTATTTTACTAGCAAATTTGTCTATTTTAAAACTATCATCAACAGGCATAGAATATTTTGAAAATATTTTTGGCATACCGCTAGTAGCAGTATCATCAAATCCTATGTTTTTAATAAGATTATTTAATGGTGAAATACAAAGCCCATCATTTCTAAGAATTGTGTAGGACCAGCCAGTTGACCAAATATTGTCTTGTTTTTCTATGCTTTTAACAAAATATTTTTCCATCCACTTTGCAATATCTTGATTTTCATAATAATCCTGAATTTTTTTATCGTTAATTAATTTGATAAAATCTTGAAAATTTTCATCAAATTTTTTCCAAGCTCTTTTCCAAGTAGCCCATCCCCAAGTTGTACTTAGTTTGCTAAAAAAATATGACGCGTTGTTTAAATTTGAATATTTCAATCCACCATTAAAACCATTGATTTGCATAATCTTATCCTCGTTAACATATTTTTCTAGTAATTTTTCACAAAATAAAAAAAATGTTTTAGACGGAATACAATCATCTTCTAAAATTATTCCTCTCTCATTAATATCAAAAAACCAATTAATTGAAGTAATAACATTTTTTTTACAAGATAAATTAGTTTCGCTAAATTTTTTTATTACTTCACACTCCCATGGAAGATTATCAAATATCTCCCTTACTTCTTTACAAAGTATTTTGTCACTTTCATTGTATTGTCTAGGACCATCGGCTGAAACAAATAATTTTTTTGGACAAATATTCTCTAATATTTTAATTAATTCTTTTGTTTTATCAGGCCTATTAAAAACAATTAATAATATAGGTGTATTAAAACTCATTATTTTTAATTTTATATGAGAAGAAAGTGTAATCACCAGGAAATAAAATCTCTTCTTTTTTGTTTAATTCCCAGTTTTTAGGTATTGGATAACTTTCATTATTTAATTTAAGTAAATTACCACTCCTTGTGAAAAATTTATAAGAAAATGGAACTAAAGTTTCATTTTTAACACTAAAATAAAAATTTTTTGAAATTTTATTTATTGAAGATAAATAAAATTTAATAATTTTTTTATCCATTTCATGTAAACAATCGATTGCAATTGTTAGATCAAACTTTATTTTTTTTAGTGATTTTAATTGATGCGGGAATATAAAACTAATATCATTTTTGCTAATATTTTTGCTTAGTTCCTCTATTGTTTTACTAGCATAAAGTAGACCAATTTTTTTTTCTGGAAATGTTTTTTTTAATCTTTGATAAGAAATATATGAGGCTGGAGGAATATCACATATTACATATTTTACTTTTTTATTAAATGTAATCAAAGTTTCTGAGGTCCTGCCAGAACCAGCTCCGATTTCTAATATGTAATCACACTTATTAGTGTTAACTGACTTATTTATATAATCAAAATCAAATAATGAATTTAATTTATCGTGAGTAATTTTTAAATTTTCAATTTCTAAATAAGGATCTGAATAACCTAAAAATCCAATATCTTTTAGATTTTCTAACTTACTAAAACTCTCAGTTTTTTTAAGATTTTCAAATAATAATACTAAAATAATATTGTAATTTATACTTTCTACATAGGAAAATGCATCGTGTTTTTTAAATATATTGATATTTAATTTTGTTTTTTCATTTTTTAGATTTTCAACAGCTTTTTTAATTTCTGTATTATTTGGATTTAATGTAGTGAAATAGTTTTTTGCAATATTTACAGAATAATTTTCAATCCCTTTATCCTCCAATATATATTTAAAGTTTTTTATATTAAGAAAATGCCAATAATTTGAAACATAATTATAAGATTCTGAATTTATAAATTCGTTAGTTATTAGTTTAATATCTTGATCTAAATTTTTATTATTTTTAATTTTTTTCCAAAACTTTTTAAAATTATGTACTCGGAATCTCTTGAATACATATGAAAAAACTGGTGGTAAAAATAAATTAAAATAATTTTTCATATAATTATGAATTAATTCACACTGTATATATTGTAAACAGAAAAAATAAATTTAGTTTTATATTGATAATAATTTTATGTTTATATTATGTTGAATGTATAATAGACATTAATTAAAATAAAATTCAATGAAATCAAGATTAATTCCTATAGCTTCAGTAAAATCAGAAAAACCAATACTAATTATTGGTGCAACTAGGTCTGGCACCACATTAATTGAAAACATAATTTCTTCTTATAAAAATATAGAGTGTTTTGATGAGCCTCCAATACTAACCGTGCTTTTTTCTAATATTAAATTAATTAAAAAAAAAATTTTTAAATTTTTGGTTGATACTTATCTATTTGAGGAAAGACTTATGTTTTCAATAAGTGGCCGTAACATTAATCTTAATAAAAAAGATCAGACATCAATTTTTAAGTCAAAAGGTAAAAAAGAGATTATGAATAGATTAATCAAATCTCATAGAAGATTAGAAATTTTAAAAAGGATAAATAAATACAAGATAGCTTTTAAGTTGGTTGATGTTAGCAATTATATTCTAGAATTAACAAGTTATTTCAAACAATCTAAAATTATTTTAATAATTAGAAATCCAGAAAAAGTTATAAATTCTATTTTAGAGAGAAAATGGTACAGTGATGGACAGATAAATAATAATCAAGGGCATTCTGGAAAATGGCATTTTAAAAAAAATACGAAAAAAAATTTACCTTTGTGGTTAGATAAAAACTCTATAAATAGATTTTTAAATGAAAATGAAGCAACTAGGTGTGCAATGTATTATTTAAGTGAATATAATAATTTTAAAAAATTGTCTAAAAAAAGAAATAAAAAAGATGTAATATTAATAGACTACGATGATGTCATATCCAATCCATTAAAGTTTAAAAAAATTATATCGAAAAGATTGAGATTAAAAGCAACGACACAAACAAAAACTTTAGTTAAAACGATTAAACCTCAAAAAACTAAGTTTATACTAAATAAAAATGAAATTAACAAAGATATTTATAAAAAATGTATCAATAATTATTTATATCTAAAAAATAAATGTTTAAAATTTAATTAAAATGAAAAAAAAAAAATTAAATAAAAAAATTTTTGTTTTCGGTGGTAGTGGTGGTATTGGATTAGAAATTTGTAATAAATTTCTTAAAGAAGATTTTAAAGTTTATTTTACATCAAAGAGTAGCGAAAAAATAAAAAAAATAATTAATAAAAATAAAAAAAATTTCAAGAGCCAAAAAATTGTTGGCTTAGTATGTAACATAGAAAATGAATTAGATATTAAAAAAGCGGTAAAAATAATTTTAAAAAATGACGTCAAGATAATAATAAATGCTGTTGGAATATTTGGATATGAAAACTTAAAAAATATCAAAACCTCAAATATTATTAAATATTTTAGAATTAATACTTTACCGTCTATTTTAATTAATAAATATCTTTTAAAGTTTTATAAACCCAATCATGAAAGAATGATAATAACAATTGGATCCTCCTCAAGTTATAATGGTTTCACAAAAACTACATCATACAGTTCGTCAAAACATGCATTAATGGGTGCTATACGATCTATGAACCACGAAAATCTTGATAAAAAAATCATAAACATTTGTGTAAACCCAGGTAGTGTTAAAACAAAAATGGGAAAACTTGTGAAAAATCAAAGATTCAGTTCTTTCATTGAGCCTGATGAATTATCTGAATTCATTTATAGCTTATCCAGTCAGGGTAAAAGTTTTTTTATTGAGGATATTTGGTTAAAAAGAACTTCTGTCTAGAGATATTTTTTTGGCTATTTTCAGATCTTCCAAGTCATCGATTTCAAACGAACTTGATTTTGACATTTTATAAATTCCAATTTTTTCAAACAACCTATTTTTATGTTTTAAAAATTTAAAAGCCTTAAAAATAAATATTGCACCATTTTCAATAATATTAGGCTTCATATCCTGAGTTTTTTTTCTATTCATGTAATTATAAGTTATCGAAGAAAGAGAATTTTTTTTTTTCCAAATAAATAACTTATCTAAATAAGCAGAGAATAAACTATCATAACTATGTTTTATAAATAATTTTGCAGCTTCATCTATATGCTTTTGAGTTCTAAAAGGAGATGTAGGCTGTAACAAAACAACATTTTCAAAATTAATATTTTTCTTTTTTAAAAATTTAATCGTATGTGAGATTACTTTTTCTGTTGTCACATTATCAGTGCATAAGCTTTTAGGTCTTGAAATATATATAAAATTTTTACTAAATTTACTTTTATAACTATTTTTATAATCAGTACTTAGTACAGTCATACCAATCATTTTACTTTTAATAGAGTTTTTAATTGCAATATCAATTAAACTTAGACCTCTAATCTTTTTTTTATTTTTATCTTTAATTCTTTTTGATGATTTTCTTGCAGGTATAATTGCTAAAAATTTAAAACTATTTTTATTTTCCATAATTTTTAGATACCTTTAGCTAAAAACCCACCATCAACATATATATCTTGACCTGTTACATAACTAGATGCATCTGAAATTAGAAAGGCTACTGCACCAAATATTTCATGTGGTTCTCCATATCTATTTAAAGGAATTCTGCTTAATCTTTTATTTCTTTTACTTAAATTTGAATAATTTTTTTTTGTCATTTTTGTTTTTATATAGCCCGGTCCCAAATTATTAAATCTTATATTATATTTTGCATAATCAACACAAAATGATTTTGTTAACATTTTTAAGGCTCCTTTTGAACTTACATATCCAGGGTTATTTGAGAAACCTAATTCTGAATTTAGGCTAGTAATATTAATTACGGATCCTCCATGTTTTTTCATCATTTCTATTATATCTTTTGTAAAATTATAAATTGAAATAAAGTTAACATTTACATTATTTAAAAAAGATTTTTCATCAGAAACTCCTAAAGTATTAATAAGGCAATCTATAGATTTATGTTTATTTCTTAATTTTGTAATTAGTAATTTGTAGTCTTCATCAGAACTTAGGTCACATTTATAATATTGTATTTTTTTGTTTTGTTTTTTTCTAGGTAGTTTTTTATCTATCACAATAACTTTACCACCATTATTTGAAATAATCTCTGATAATTCTGATCCTATGCCACCACAGCCACCTGTTATAATACATATTTTATTTTTAATGGAAAAAAGAGTTGAAATTCTAATATTATTTTTCATTAACTTTTCAAGATATTATTAAAATTTAATTTTATTTATCTTAAAGCGTTTGCTCATTTAAATTTATTGCAATTAAATAGAGCTAATTTAAACAAAATACAATTTAATTCTTTACATTTTTTATAACAATATTAATGATACACTTAAATAATTCAAAAAAATCTAGTTCAATTTTTATTAATGGAAAAAAATAAATTAGCTACATACACTACTGATAATAGAGTGGTTCATAAATCTAAAGATCAAGATATAAACAAAATTTTAGGAAAAATTATTGGAACAAAATTTGTGGAATATAGAAAAAAATGGGACGCAGTTAATAAATTGGATTTAATCACAGAATTTCCAATGTTTTTACATTTAGATTTAGTCCAGACGTGTAATTACTCTTGCCCTCATTGTAATATTGCACATCCTAAAAGTTTATCTGAGAGCTACAATGGAACTATTAGTGAAAAGATGGATTTTGAAAAATACAAAAAAATAGTTGACGAAGGATCAGAACATAATTGTCCATCAATTGAACCTCAAGGTTTAAATGAACCTCTTTTAACTAGAAATTTTCATGAATATGTAAAATATGCCCATGACAAAAACTTTATTGATATCATGATAAATACTAACGCCTCTGCATTAACACCAAGAAGATCTCAGGAGCTACTAGATAGTGGTTTAACAAGATTAAGATTTAGCTTAGATGCAGCAACACCAGAAACTTATAAGAAAGTAAGAGTTGGAAGTTTGCCTTTAGATAAAGTTATTAAAAAAATAGAAAATTTTTTAGATTTAAAAGAGAAAGGTAATTACAAATTACCTGTGACAGGTGTAAGTATGTGTGTAATGAAACAAAATCAACATGAAAAAGAAATGTTTGAAAAATTTTGGATTAATAAAGTTGACATGGTTACATTCCAATCCTTTCAAGCTCCTAACAAAGAAATAGATTATAGAGGATTTTATCCTGATGAGAGTAAACCTGACAATCAAAATAATATCTCAAAAGATTTTAAATGCCCTCAACCATACCAAAGAGTCGTTGTCAGAAACGACATAATTACAGCTTGCTGTTATTCATTTGGAAACAATTTAGTTTTAGGTAAACTTGAAGACGGAATTTATAACGCTTGGAATAGTAGTTTGGCAAACGAATTAAGAAATATCCACAAATGTGGGAAGTATTATTTAAACGCTACATGCAAAAGATGTATTGAGGAACAAGCGTATACTTAAAAAAATTTAATTCAATTAAATATTTCTTTTTTAATTTTTTTTTCACTTGCTAAAAACTTTATCTTTTTATATTTCTTTAATTTTTTCATCAAGAATAAATTTTTACTTATACATATCGATGGTAAATTAAATTTAATTGCATCATAGACGACTGAGGAATTTTCAAAAATTAACAAATTAGAATTTTTTAAAAAATAACTTAAATCAAACTTATTAGAAAAATAAAAATCAAAATTTTTTTTATTTATTGAATTTAACTGGGAAATAATTCTTTCTTTATTTCCATGTCTTGGATGAAACCTAATCAGCCAAAAAATTTTTTTGGAATTTGTTTTTAATAAACTTATTATTATCTTAGGCAACTTTTGGAATGATCCACAAAATAAAACTATTTTATCATATCTTTTCAACTTGTTTGTAAATAATTTTAAACTTTTATGAGTTTTGTGATTTTCTTTATTTTCTAGTTTTTTCCAAAAAAGATTATTCTCTTTTTTTTTAATTAAATAACTATGGTGTTTTCTTTTTTTTAAAAAAAAATTATTGTTTATTTGATTTCTTTCCCAAACTTGAAAATAATCTGGAAGTAAATTATACCCATTTTTTGGACTTTGCTTGAATCTTGAATACATAAGGTGATATTCTTCTTGAGCACCATGCTGAATATCAATTGTTTTAATTCCAAGATGCTTACATGCAAGAATTATTGCAAAATTTTTGGTTTGATAGTAACAAGTTAAATATACTTTTTTACATTTGTATTCTTTGAAAAATTTTTCAAATAACTTTGACTCAAAGATAATATTATCCAAGTCTTTCTGCAATTTTTTAAAATCAAAATTTAATTTTTTATATTTTTTTAAAATATCTGAAAAATATTTATTAATTACAATCTTATTTTCAAATCTATTTTTAAAAAAAATTTTTTTTATTAAATATCTTAAAAAATCATAAAATAAAATTTTTATATATATTGGCTCAAAATATTTCTTTTCTCGATTTCTTGAATATGTTGGAATTAATTCGATCTTTAATTTTGATTTTTTATAAAACAGATATGAAGCATCAATAAATAAATTTATTTTCTTATTTTTTATTTCATTATAATAAAACTCTTTATCTGAAAAAAATAATGTATTTACTTTTTTTGGCTTTCTGCTTCTTATGATAAAAAGAAAGTAATCAAATATCACTTGAAAATAATTAAAAAAATCTAACTTGATTTTTTTTTGTATTTTAATGTTTTTAGATGGAAGTTGCCTCATCAGTTCCAATCTCATTAGAGGCCAGAAATTTACTTTTTTATATTGAAGTTCATTAACATCTATTTTATCTTCAACTTCTTCTACAAACTTATTATTATATTTAAATTTTTCCTCACGATTCATTGGGTTGATAAATATTATAAATTATTATGTCAAAATTTAATAAATAAGAAAATTAATTTTTGTTTTCCCAGTATCTAAGTTTTTTGGCAACAGGGACTTCTATGTCTAAAATTTTTTTATTTTCTTTCCCATAAACTATAGGAATTTTTCTTAACATTTTTACTAAGTTTTTTAGTCCTGTTTCTTCGAGGGATGCAGATTGGTCACTTCCGTAAACCGCCCTATTTACTGTTATATGTCTTTCTATACTGCTTGCACCTAGCATCCCGGCCATAATACTCGGGGAAACTGAACTTTCGTGACCACTATAACCCACTTCACATTTAAATTTTGTTCTTAATTTTTCAATTAAATGCAAATTTAGTCTTTCTTCTGGACATGGATATGTTGAAACAGAATGCATTAACTCAAATTTACATTTGTTTTTTTTAAAAATTTTTACTGCATTATCAATTATTTTATAATTAGACATGCCGGTTGATATAAATGTATATTTTTTTCTTTTTGCTACCTCTTGTAAAAACTCTATATTAGTTATCATTGCTGAAGCCACTTTGTTATATTTTAATTTAAAGTAATCAAGAAATTTTAAGCTTTGTATATCCCAAGCAGATGCAAACCAGATTATATTTTTTTTTTTACAATAATTGTTTATTATTTGAAAACTACGTTTGTCGAATTCCAATCCTTTTTTTTGAGCTAATTGTGTGTCTCCCCATGGGCTACTCCTTGGCTTTTCTAATTCCTCTTTTGTATAAACTATGTTAATAGTTCTCTTTTGGAACTTTACAGCATCACAACCACATCTTTGAGCAATATCAATTAATTTTTTTGCAAGATTAATGTCTCCATTATGATTAATTCCGATTTCCCCGATTATAAAAATTTTTTTATTTAGCTTCATTGTTTAAATATTTTCATATTTTGATAAGAAAAGTTAGTTTTATATAATTACTAAATTTAATCTACTTTTTTTTAAATTAATTTTTTTTAATCAAAATATTTTCAGCTTGTTCCAACACAAAATGACCAATGAACTTGTGAACCTCTTGTATTCTAGCTGTATTGTTGCTTGGGACTATAAGACAAACGTCTGAATATTTTTTTGCAAGACCTCCTTTTTTGCCCAAAAAACTGACGGTTTTAATTTTTTTAGACTTTGCATATTTTAGAGCTTTAATAATGTTCTCAGATTTTCCCGATGTAGAAATTGTCCATAATAAGTCATCTTTTGTTGCTATTGCTTCAAGGGATCTTTTAAATACAGATTGGAAATTATAATCATTTGAACAAGCAGTTAAAAATGAAAGATTCATTCCTAAGTTAATTATTGGGTAAGCTTTTCTGTTCACATTTGGTCTTAGTCTGACTAAAAATTCTGTTGATAAATGTTCTGCATCACTTGCCGAACCACCATTGCCACATATAAAAATTTTATTTTTTTTTTTTAAAGTTTTAGAAAATAAAGATATAATTTGATTAATTTCCTTATCAAATAAATTTATTTTATTTATAAGATTTTTCGCTTCTGAAATACTTTTTTTTAGATTTATATCTATTTTGTTATTCATTTATTCCAGACTTATAAATATTATTTGAATTATAATCTATATATTCATCTATTTTTTTCGACATAATACTAACTATTTCATCATGTTTTTTTCGATCAAGTTGTTCTAAAAATATGTCTAAAATATTGACATTTCCCTGTAACTCTAAATCTTTCGCTTTTGAATAAGAATTAAAAATCAAATTATCATTGTTTTTCATTCTTTTTGCCACATAATAATATTCATAAATTTCATCGATATTGGTATTAAAAGTGTAATTTTCTAAATTTAAAATAATCTGCTTTAATTCATTTAAATTTTTTGGAGTAACATTAAAATTATATGCAGCATGTGGATGATTTAAATCAGCATTAATAACTTGAATACCCAATAAAGGACATTCGTGGCCAACTGTGCCATGTGCTGTAAACACAAAATTTAATCCTTCATCTCTTAATTGAATAAAAGAAGTTTTTTCATCTACCAGGGTGATATGATTAAATTTTTTCAAGTAATCAGTAATTACTTCCTGAGTCCATTTATCTGTATCAGGATGATTTTTTAAATACCATTCACAATTTGTATTCTTTGAAATATTGCCTAGAAAATTTAGCCATTCTAGAAAATCAGGAAACAAAAAACCACCTGACCAATTTGGATCATCGTAAAATTCATGGGTACATATTAATGATTTTTTTTTATTGTTATCCCTCAATGCTCTACTATAATTTTTTTTATGAAATGCGGTTTCTTTGGTATAATGCATGTCAACACCAATCTTTCCACCCAATCTTAGGTTCAATCTATTTTTAGACCATTCGATTGCTTTTTGTTTTTCTTCTGAGCTTAGTTTTTTAAATATTTCTCTATTATCAAACAATTCATTTCTTATAAAATTATAATGATTGGTCAAATTTAAACGCTTGACGATATAAGTATTTGTAACACAATAAACAGGAATATTATTTTCATTGGCAATTTTTCCTACTAAAGCAAGAAATCGTACATTAGGATGGGTTAGAGATACTCCAACAACTTTATTAGTTTTAAAAAAGTCTAGCCAAAATTCAACTATTAAAACAGCTTCTTTAATTATATTTTTTAGACACTCATCTCTTAAATTTACAGTTGGTTTCTTATATCTCATTAGGTACTCAGCGTAAATTTCTCTACCTATTTCTATGTCATTATACTTTAAATTCATTATGTCCATTTTAGAATTAATATTAGAAAATATATTATGAACATATTTATTTAATTGAGATTTTTTTTTGAAAGAAAAAAATAATTTAAAAAAAAATTTACTATAAAATATATAAATAAATTTTTTAACATTGAATGATTTATAATTCTTTATCCATTCCTGATTTAAAAGAATACTTTTTTGATCTGAAAAAACGTATATTTTACTTTGATTTTTTTTAGAGAAAATATTAGCAAAATATGTTCTAGGTATTTCGTTTTCAAAAGACTGGATATAATCTAATAAAAGTATTCCTTTAGAAGTATTACATTTATAATTCTTCCATAATTTAAGATTATTAAAAACAAATTTTCTAGATAGTTTAGAATTTTTAAATAAAGAATTAATTATGATTTTTGTATATTTTAATATTTTCATTTATAAATATAAATTATGGTATATTTAAGTTAAATGTTATTATCAAAAAAAATATCTTAATGTATAAGCTTATAATTGAAACATTTAATTTAATTAAGAAAAAAAATATCAATTATACTATAATTGTTTTAATTGCAAGTCAGTTAACTTCTTTTCTTGAAATTATCGGTTTAAGCTTAATTCCAATTCTTGCTATTAACCTAATCGACAAAAGTAGAATTGTCTCTTTTTTTAATGAAAAAAATTTAAGTTTTTTAAATGAAATAGTCAATTATGATAACTTTATACTTTTAAGTTTCATTTTCTTAGGAATTTTTTTTTTATTAAAAAATATTTATCTCATTTTTATAAGTTACATACAATCTAAATTAAGAGTTAAAATCTATAACGATTTATCAAATAATTTTTTTAAATTATTTATAAATAGTTCTTACAATTATTTTTTAAAAAAAAATCCTGCAAAAATAATCTCCAATATGACAAATGATATTGCTGCAGTTTGTAGTGGTGTGTTTGATCAAATAATAATCCTATTTAATAATATTATTTTGGTAACTTTTATAGCTGTTGTATTAATTCTAATTGACTATAAATTATCAATATTATTAATTTTTACAGGTTTAGTTTTAACATTTATTTTTCAAAAGTTAATCAAAAGGTTTATAGAAGAGAAAGGGAAAATATTACAAGGAACAAGAGCAGATAATGTAAAATTAATTAATCAAAGTTTTGATATAATTAAAGATGCTAAAATTTTAAAAAAAGAAAATTATTTTATTAATAAATTTAAATCTCAACTTAATATAATGGGAAAAATTAAAGTATCTAATGCAATTTTAATTGCTATACCAAGACCTATTTTAGAAACTGCTATAATTATAATTATTATATCTATAGTTTTTTATTCAACTTTATTTGATAAAGATTTTTCAACAACAATACCTTATATTACATTTTTAGCCGTTTCATCAGTAAGACTGTTGCCAGCTTTAAAAGTTATATCAAATTCATTATCATTGATAAATTTTAATAAAGTTTCTGTCAGGGTTGTTACTGATGAATTAAATGAAATGATAAAAGATTTAGATGTAAATAATATTAAGATTAAAGATAATTATGATTTAAATTTTTCTGAGAATTTCAATAAAATAGAGATTAAAGATGTAAGTTTTAACTATCTAAAAAAAGATAACGTACTCAATAATGTAAGCTTTGATATCAAAAAGGGTGAAAAAATCGGAATTGTTGGGCCTTCGGGTGCAGGCAAATCAACACTTATAAATATATTTCTGGGAATTTTAAAACCTAGTAATGGAAAAGTAACAATTGATGGAGTAAATATTTTTGACAATTTAAGTCAATGGTATGACTTAATAGGACTAATTCCACAGGATGTATATCTTCTTCATGAAACAATTAAAAATAACATTGCACTTGGAGAAGATGAATTGGATAAAAATAAAACTGAAAAAATAAATGATGCTATTTTGCACTCTAATAGTCAAGATTTTATAAGCAAACTTCCAAACGGGATTGAGACAAATGTTGGAAATAGAGGTATCAGCTTTTCTGGTGGTCAAAAACAAAGAATTGGAATCGCTAGAGCATTATATCATGAACCAAAAATTTTAATTATGGATGAAGCAACAAACTCATTGGACAAGTTAAATGAATCAAAAATTTTAGAAAATATATTAAAAAATAAAAATTTAACAGTTTTAGCAATATCCCATAATCTCAAAAGTTTATCTGCTTTTGATAAAATTATTGAAATGGAAAAGGGAAGAATAAAACAAATAGGAAATTACTCAGATATTGCTAATATAAATTAGATGAAAATACTTTCTAGTTATTTAGTAACATTTTTAAAGCAACTTACCCCGCCAGTTATATGGAATTTAAAAAATATTTTCAAAAAAAAATATTATGGATTAGATGAGTTGGATAAAAAAATTCAAAGTTATTTAGATTATGAAAAAGGTTATTTTATTGAAATTGGTGCAAATAATGGCATCGAGCAATCTAATACTTTTTTTCTAGAGAAGGAAAAGAAATGGAAGGGTATATTGGTTGAGCCTATATTGCATAAATACTTAGAGTGTAAAAAAATTAGGTCTAAAAAAAATAAATACTATTGTTGTGCATGTGTTTCCAAAGAATATAAAAAAAAATATGTAGATCTTTTTTATTCAAATTTAATGACAGTTCCAATTAATCTAGAGAGTGAAATAAAAAATAAATTTAAACATGCAAATTTCAGCAATCAAATAAGAAAAAAGAGAGATGAACGTGAAATTGAGGTAGTTAAGTTTTCATCTAGAGCAATTACTTTAGATAAAATATTGGTTGAGTCCAACGCTCCAAAATTAATTGATTTTTTTTCTTTAGATGTAGAGGGAGCAGAAATTGAAGTCCTAAAGGGAATTAACTTTAATAAATATAAATTTAAATTTATTCTCGTAGAAACAAAAAATTTAAGAAAAATAAATAATTATCTTAAAGGTTTTGGATATAAATACTTAGATAGAATTTCACATCATGATTATCTTTTTAAATTATAAAAACTAACCTAATACTTTAAAAAAATAATTTGATAGCAACCGATTTGCACCAAATCCTCTTTTAAAATTTAATATATTGTCTATTTTATCATTTTTTAATTTATTAATATCTACATTTGCATTGGGGCTCTTGAATGATCCTAATTCAAGATTTTCCTTTTTGATTTCTTTAAGTTTCAAGATTGACTCCCACATCAGTAAATGGCCAACTCCTCTTGATTTTTCGTTTTCTATTCTTGGAATATTTGCTGCTGCATTATAATCAGCTTTTATACTATTAAATCCAAATAACATTCCACCTATCGCTTGCTTGGATTGGTATGCAACAGAAAGGAGGCATTCATCATTATAAATTGCCTGTTCTAGTAATAAGTATAATTCATTATTCAAAATTGTATTTCCTCTTGATAATGCATTTGAATATATTTTTACCCAATCATTAAATAATTTTTTTTTATTATCATTTTTGTAATTGAAAACAACTTGTGTTGATCTTCTTTCTTTATTTATTAATCCTTTATAACTTTTTCTGATATTTTTCCTTAACTCAATATTATTTTTTTTTAAATCTAAATTAAGAATATTTACTTGAAGCAATTTATAATTATTTCTTTTTAGTATATTGATTGCATTTAATTGATTGTCTGTATTTAACTCAAATGGATTAACCCTAAAATATATTTTATTTATATTATTTTTTTTTAATTGCTTCTCAAAATTATCAAGGAAATTTAAATTAGTAATTTCATTTACATTCAATTCTAATTGATAGTTTTCTTTATATCTAAAATCAATTGCCTTTGGGATAAAATATTTTTTATTATTTATATCAAGTTCCGTATATTCATCATTAATTCTTTTTAGACAAAATAATTTCCAAGACGATAAATCTGAATTAATCACTAAAATTAAATTTATTTTAATTTATTATTTTTAAAAAATTTTTTTATGTAACTGCAAATTTTTTTTACCTCTAAAAAACTTAATTCATAATAACAAGGAATAGATATACTAGAATTATAATATTTAATTGATTGTTTACATGAAAAAAATTTTTTTTTACGATGAAATGAGTGATAAAATATTGGTATATAATGAATATTAGTTTTAATATTTTTATTAAGTAAAAACTTAATCAAATTATTACGGATTTTTGAATTTACAAATATAATTGTTAAATGAATTGAAGAATAATTAATTTTGGATATTTCTTGAAATTTTATAGGATAATTTTTTAATTCTTTAATATAATATTGTCTTATTTGATTTCTTTTTTTTATAAATTTGAATATTTTTTTAAGCTGACTGATACCAACTGCAGCATGTAATTCTGATAACCTATAATTATACCCCAAAAGTTTTTGATCATAAAAAAAAGGCATATTTTTTTCAGAGAAAGAATTTTTTTTTCTTTGAATTCCATGCTCTCTTAACATTTTAATTTTTTCCTCAATTTTTTTTGAATTTGTAGTAACAACTCCACCTTCACAGGTTGTAATAATTTTAACAGGGTGGAAACTAAAAATACACATTTCTGAATAATGACAACTTCCAACTGGTCTATTTTTATATTGGCTCCCTAAGGCATGTGATGCATCCTCAATAATTTTAAATTTGTATTTTTTTGATAATTTATGAATTTCAAACATTTCACATGAAAGACCTCCCAGATGCACTACAATTAAAACTTTAGGTAATTTATTTTTCTGTTTTGCTAATTTTAGTTTACTTTTTAAATTTTCAATTGAAATATTAAATGTATTTAAATCAATATCTACTAGATCAATCTTTGCACCACAATAAATTGCACAATTTGCTGACGCAACAAAAGAATTTGCTGAGGTCCATACAATATCATTTTTCTTAATATTTAATGCCAGGCATCCTAAGTGCAAAGCAGATGTTGCACTATTTGCTGATACAGCATATTTGCTTTTAACAAGTGAAGATATTTTTTTTTCAAACTCTAAAACTTTTGGACCTGATGTTAAATAATCAGATTTTAAAGTTTTTATCACTGAAGTGATATCATCTTTATCAATAAATTGTTTGCTATAAGTCGATATTTTCATTAATAACTTCCAATTATATAATTTTAAAAACTAAAAAAATAATTTTTTCGAAAAATTAACATATTTGTTTTTAATATTTTAGAATTATTACTATAAAATATTTATTTAATTAAAGTTTACAGTACCTATGTTTTTAACAATTTCAATTTTTTTTTAAAATTGATTAATTTAAAATTAATAGATAAAGAATATTATTATGTTTAAAAATAAAACACTTATGATCACTGGTGGTACAGGTTCTTTTGGAAAAGCTTGTGCAAAATTTTTATTGAAAAATTTTAAACTAAAAAAATTAATTATATTTTCAAGAGATGAATTGAAGCAAAATGAAATGAGCAATAATATAAATTATAGTAAATATAAAAATTTGAGATTTTTCCTAGGAGATGTTAGAGATTTTGAGAGACTTAAAATAGCCTTACGAGGTGTAGATTATGTTATACATGCTGCTGCCCTTAAACAGGTACCTGCTGCAGAATATAATCCAATAGAATGTATCAAAACAAATATAATCGGTGCAGAAAATATTATAAATGCTTCAATCGAAAATAAAGTAAATAAAATATTGTGTCTTTCAACAGATAAGGCTGTAAATCCTATTAATTTATATGGTGCATCAAAATTAGCTGCAGATAAATTATTTCAAGCTGCAAATAATTTAGTTGGTAATTCAAAAACTTCCTTTTCAATAGTCAGATATGGGAATGTATCTGGTTCTAGAGGATCCGTTATACCTTTATTCCTAAAACTTAATAAAACTAAAAACAAAAAATTACCAATAACACACATGGAGATGACTAGATTTTGGATTACTTTGGATGAAGCAGTGAAATTTGTTTTAAACGCATTTAAGTTATCAAAACCTGGAGAAATATTTGTACCTAAAATCCCCTCTGTAAGAATTGTAGATATCGCAAAAGCAATAAATAATAAGGGAAAATTTAAAATTATTGGAATAAGACCTGGAGAAAAATTACATGAATTATTAATTTCTGAATCTGAAAATAATTTGACTAGAGATAAAGGAAATTATTATGTAGTTCAACCAAGTTTTAGAAATATTAACAAAACTACTGGATCAAAAAAAGTTCCAAACGGCTTCATTTATAGTTCTGGGACTAATAAAAGATTCTTATCAATTTTAGAAATTAAAAAATTACTTAAAACTAAGTAGTAGTTTTAATTAATATATATTTTTTTTCTAACTTTTGTAATTAATTCTAATGTTTTTAAACTACTTTTAACATTAAAATGACTTTTTTTTTTGTATTCATTAGTTATTTTGTCAAAAACATTTTTTAAATTTTTATTAAAGTTATTTTTAACAATAAAGCTTTTACCCCCTTTTTTAAAAATGATTTTAGATTTTTCTGTAAAAAAAATAAGTTTTTGTTTTAATTGATTTTCGATTACAATTTTTTCATCAGTATTCTTCTTGTAAATAAAATTTAATAAATATTTTATTTTAATTTTACAATTAACTGTAAAATCTTTATCCATTTTTCTACATAACTTCACTTCAAAAATTTTGTATCGATTTATTCTAGTCAACTCAAAAAACAAATTGATATAATGGCTGCATGAGTTATAAAATCCTTTTTTATAATAAACTTCAATTTTAATTTTTTTTTGTTTTTTAAGAAAAGTATTCATAATACTTAATGAACTACTAAAGCTTCTTTGATAATTAACAACTATTCTGATTTTTTTGGTATTGCAGTAATCAACAAATTTTTTAAAATTATGATATTCATATGAAGCAGGTTTTTCAACTAGAAAAATTTTTGGAGAAATATTATTTTTTTTAATATACGAGAATAATTGGTCGTTTTTCTTTGTTGGGGTTGATATTATTATTAAATTAGGCCTCATCTTTTCAAATGCAACCTTCAAACTAGAAAATACTGGAACTTTATATATTTTAAGAAATTTATTAAATTTTTCCTTATCCCTATCAACTGCTGCAATTAAATTAAAATTTTTATGACTTTCAATTGCTTGGCAATGATTATTAAAATGATTTTTTTTTTTATAATCATAAAGCATTCCTATTTTACCAAGGCCGACAACAATTGTAGATATTTTCATTATAATTAACTAGATTTTCTTTTCCAAAACTCTTTAAATAATGATGTGATGAATTTAATATTTTTTTTTGAATACTCATAATCACACATGCTAATACATATAAATTTATCTGTTTTATAATTTTCAGCTACTGGGCAGTCTCCTTTTTTATATATATAATTTTTATTAGAAATTGACCAAGGAAAATTATTTTTGCCATAAGCTATTTGATGTTTAAAAAGAGGTAATAAATGTAAATTTACATAATCAGTGCCTATATAAACACCTTTTTTTTTGAGAAAATTTTTAAGTTGAAACTTTGAAAATTTACATTTTTGTGGGTCAATAAGCATTGGATAAACATAATATACATGGGAAGCATTTTTTCTTATTTTAGGAAGAGATAAACCATTTAATTTAGAAAGTTCTTTTGTAATCATTTTTGCAATTGAAGTATTCTTTTTAAGAATTTTTTTTAATTTTTTTAATTGTTCAATGCCAATGGTTGCCTCAATTTCGCCCATTCTAAAATTAAATCCAAAACTATTAATCAATTCAGTTTTACTTGCAGTTTTTTTTATAACTGACTCTCCATGATTTCTTATTAATCTCATTTTATTTGCAAATTTTTTATTATTAGTTACTAGCACTCCCCCTTCTCCTGTATGGATATGTTTATGATAATTTAGACTAAACCCGCCAATGTCTGCCATGGTACCACTAAATCTTCCATTATATTTAGATCCTATAGCTTGGGCTGTGTCACTTATAACTTTTAAATTGTATTTTTTGGCAACTTTATTAATTTTATTCATATCAGCTGATTGACCAAATATATCGATTGACATTATAGCTTTGGTTTTTTTGGTAATTTTATTTTCAATTTCTTGTGGTGATATTGTGTAATAATCTTTCTCTATATCTGCAAATACAGGTATGGCATTCCAAAAAATTATAGAAGTAATGCAAGCAGACATGGTCCAAGGTGAAACAATTATTTCATCTCCTGGTTCAATATCTAAAGCACCCACAGCACATATTAATCCTGAGGTCCATGAATTAACAGCTATTGCATGTTTAACTTTAAAATATTTTTCAATTTTTTTCTCAAATTCTTGTACTTTTGGGCCGCCATAAAATAGTTTTCCTGGTTCACCTAAATATTGAGAAAGTATTCCACTTTTTAGTACTTTTTTTACCGCATCAATCTCTTTATGATCAATATAATTTCTTTTTTTTAAATTCATTTATTATTTTAATTTAAGCAATATATTTTTTATTCCAAATTGATTTTTCAAAAAAATATTATTTGAAACATTTTTCAAAGCAATATTATATGACTCAATTCCAAGTTTATCAGATATATAGGTCGCCATTGAATTAAAACCGAATGTAATCTTAGAAATTTGCAAGTCATCCAGAAGTTCTTTTTTGTTACTTATAATTAAACTTTTATATTTTTTTTTAATTTTTTTATACTTACTTAACTTTTCTGATGGATGGGGGCGTATAACTAAATTTAAGTTTTGAAATCTTTCAAGATAAATTTTATTATAAAATTCTCTAAATATTATTTGATCCAAATTAGGATAATTTTTAGTATAAATAGGAGTCCAAAAATAAGTTATATTATTACTTGTTTTTTTTTTATATTTTTTTTTTAAATCATATAAATAATAATTTTTGATTTTTCTAATTTTACTTTTCTTAAAGGTTTTTTTTGAGTACATATATGAGACTTTATCAGATGTCCAAATTTCATCTGGATATATATATTTTTGATTATATAAAAATCTTTTTTTATAATTACACCAATGATCAATCACAGCTGTAGTTCTTTTTCCTTTATCAAAAAATTTTTTAATTCCCAAAATTTCAAAATTTGTTTCTCCTGTGGAAGCAATTACTTCGATGCAATTTTTTAAACAAAAGTCTAAATTTCTATTTATTAAATTTTTTATTTTTTTTTTAAATATTTTAATCGCAGGTCCAGATAAACAAAAAAAATATTTATTTTTTACATTTTTAGCATAGCTTGATAAAATTTCAGCTCCTCCTGCATCATGTGATATAATTGCTATCATTTAATCTAAACTATAATTGTATCATCTTTCCTAAAAACACCTTTATTAATTTTTATCCAACTTTTTTTTTTGTTTCTTAATAATTCTATTACATCTAAGCAATTAAAATAAAAATTTTTCTTTTTTTCAAAATATAAAATTATTTTTTTTAATAATTTAAAATCAACTAATTCATCCAAAGTTACCTCTAGTTCTGGCCACTGATAATTTTTTGAAAGCCTTAAGTCAAATAATCTGTACTTTTTAGGATTTCTTCTAATATTTAAGGTTACATGTTCTTGTTCTTCTAAATTTTTTTTTACTTGCGAGTATGATTTTTTTAAAATACTCGTTTTAAAAACCTGACAACCCATTCCATTGGGTAGTCCATTAGAATTTGTAGCATAATCTATTAATCCAAAGTTAGATTTGAACGTTGCTATCAATTGACTAACAAGCTCTATATCAATTATTGGACAATCTCCTGTAATTTCACATATTATATCAATTTTAAATTTTTCAGCACTCCTAAGTACTCTTTGAGTTACATTATTTTCACTACCTCTATAAAAATCTATTTTATTTTTGATAGCTAGGTTACAGATTTTATCATCTTGTTGATTTGTGGTTGTTGCTATAATAATATTTTTTACACCCGTTACCTTTTTAACTCTTTTAATTAAATATTCTAATATTGTTTTATTATTTATTTTATAAAAATGTTTATTTGGCAATCTAGATGAGGTTGATCTTGCCTCAATTATTATTCCAACTTTATTTTTTCTTTTCAAAATTTATAACCTTAATAAAATACTTATTATTTTTGTTTAATTTTAAATTTTTACAATTCTTTATCACATTAGTAATTTTTTTTTCATCGTGAATAACTGAATTTAAAAATTTATAAAAATCGATATTATTTAATTTACTAATATTTTCCGATAAAAATAATAGCCTTCTTTTTTTTAGTTTAACAGAGAGCTGCTCAGACTTATGATTAAAAGGAATAACGATAGAGGGTTTGCAAAATAATATTGCTTCATATTTAGTTAATCCGCATGAAATTATAGAAAAATCACACCAATTAAATTGGTTAATAAGATTTTTTTGATTAAAGAAGATTTTTATATTATGAGATTTCTTATATTTTTTTGCCAAAATTTTTATTTGATCAGTCATTTTATGATTAAACATTGGGCCTATTATTACTCTAATATTTAGCTTTCTATTTAACTTAATTAAATTTTTTAATGCAAATAAAGATAATTTCTTTGGATCACTATTGCCAAAAGATATTAAGAAGTTTTTCAGTTTAAAAATTTTCTTAAATATTATTTTAGTTTTTGGGTTAAAAACGAAATACTTAATTCCAGCATAATGCTTACTTTTGACCTTTTTTTCTTCTTTTGAAAAGTAAGGTGTTATAATACCTTTTACTTTTAAATTTGAAGTTAATTTTAAGATTGACTCATTAAATCCACCATCAATTAAATAAACATTGCTAAAAAATGAAATTTTTTTAAAATAATTTAATAATTTTTTTTTATTTTTAAGTTTTTCCTGATTACAGATATCAAATATAAATTTTACTTCAGAAAATTTTTTTTTAATTTCATTTAATATATTATATTCTTTTGAAATATTAAATTTATCAAATAAAAATAAATTTTTTTTCAATTTTTTTTTACAATAATTTTAGATTTTTTGTCCACTTGTACTAAAAAAAATATATTGATATTTTTGTTTAAGCTATTCGCTATATTTAGACACCTGTTCAAGTGTCCACCTCCAATTGAACTTTTAAAATCAAATCTAAAACAAATTGCTTTCACTAATTTAATCTATCAAAAGTAGAACCTGCTATTTTTCCTCTATAAAGTTTTTTTATATTTTTTTTATTTTTTGAAATTTTTGAGAATATTATGTCTAAATTATAAAGATATTTATCAATTATTTTTTTTGTATGAGCTGTTGAAATAAAAATATTAGTAGTGCATAAATATTTTTTTTTTAACATTTCGTCAGTTAAGTACGTTTTTAAATAATTATGCGAATTTTTAAATGTAAAATTTGGTAAAGCATCAATGCCAGAAATAGAAATATCTATGTTATTTTTTTTAGCAATTCTCAACCACTGAGATTTTATATATCTACCCATACGGGTGATATATACATATGATTTTTTTTTTTTCATTTCTGATATTGTTTTTAACGCAGCCACAAATCCGATTCTTTCTGTCCAGAATGTACTACTAATAAAACTATTTTTTGATTTTAACATTATATTTTTCTTACCAACTACAGCTGTAATTGCATAACCATTTCCTAAGGCTTTTCCATACATGCATATGTCAGGATTAATTTTAAATTTCTTATGCAAACCTCCAAGAGTTTCTCTAAAGCCAGAACTGCATTCATCAAAAATTAAAACAATTTTTTTTTTTGTGCATATAGATCTTATTTTTTTTAAAAAATTATTCTTTGGATCAAAATTTCTAGACACTTCCATAATTATTGTTCCAATATTTTTTTTTTTTTATTAATTCTTTTAAGCTTGTGAAATCATTATATTTAAATGTAAAAACTGTATCTTTTAACTTCGAAACTACCCCTTCTGTTTTTAAATTTTTCAATAATAATTGTTCCATTTCTTTTTTTGATTTGATATTTAGTGCTAAATACCAATCATGCCAACCATGATAGCCACATACCGCTATGTTATCTTTTCTCGTGTAAGCTCTGGAAATTCTTATGGCTATTGAGTTTGCTTCACCACCACTTCTTGCAAATCTACACATACCTGCCCATGTATTTAATTTTAAAAGTTCCTCTGAAAGATAAACTTCCTCCGGAGGATTCAAAGTTGACATATTTCCGTTTTTAATTACTTTTCTAACTGCATCATCAACAGGCTTATAACTATATCCTAAGATATTTGTTCCAACTCCCATCATTGAAACATCTGTATATTTAATATTATCAAGTGAAACAACCTCGCATCCTTTTGCTCTTTTGTAATATGTTGGCCACTTGTCAGGATGATATAAATTTGGATTCTTTGACAACAAGCTATTACCTGTAGGAATAACCTTTTTAGCTCTAATCCAATGTTTTAATCCATAATTATTTTTTATTTTTTCCATAGATAAGGTAAAATTAATTTTTTGTTTGATGTGTTAAATTTTTTAAAGTCATAACTTTTTTCATTTTTTGAAAAAAAAATATATAAAATTTTTATTAAATGTTCTGGTTTTTCTACACCTATTATAATTTTATCATAAAAATTATATTTTTTTATAAAATATATAGCAGACTCTAAATTTGTTATTTTACTTAAAACTCTAAACCTTTTGTAATTATTAAAAAGCTTTTTCCAATAAGAAAAGTAAGAATTTAAGTGTATCTTGTTATCCAACAAGATCCCTTGAAGAAAAATAGACCTTATATGAATTTCTATACCTCTTTGTTTTAATTTAGTAATTATATTTTTTTTTTTCACCAATCTTTGATCAAAAACATTAAATGGGAACTGTAAAATCTCAAATTTAAAATTATCTAGAATATATTCAACTTCTTCGATTTTATAACAAGAAAATCCAAATTTTTTAATTTTTTTTTGTTTTCTTAGCTGCTTGTAAAATTTTTTAAAATTTTTTTCATATATAGAATCTATATTGTGAATTAATAAACCATATAAAGTTTTAATATTTAAATTTTTAAAATTATTTTTTACAATTTTTTCGATTTTTTTTGGTGTATAGGAAAGATTATTATTAAAATCGATTTTAGATATTAAGTTATCATCTTTTTTTAAAAAAGAAGATAAAATTTTATCGTTATTATAACTTGGAGCAGTATCAAAAAAATTTATCTGATTAGCTCTCATTATTTTAATAATTTTATTAAAATTTGATTTATTTAATTTTACTTTTGAATTTGAGTATCCATAAATATTATTTAATTGGGCCGTGCCTAAAATAATTTTGTTATTATTCATTTAATAAAAAATTTTTTCTTAATATACTTTGGGTAGCAGCACCTTCGTTAAATATAATATCTATAGTGGATAAATTAGAAATAAAATTACCATATAATTGATTATAAACAAAATTTTTCATTGAAAAATAATTTACTTTTACACTTGATTGCTCAAATATTTGAGACTCCTGCAAATATCCTCTGGATCCCTCGGCAGAAATGAACGTATCTGCTGAGAGGTTTTTACAAATTTCTAATAAATAACTGTCCTTTTTTAAATTTTTATTTTTTATATTTAACTCGCTTGAAAATATAATTTTTTTTTTAATATTTAAAAAATTCATTATTAAATATATAAAAGATAAATTTAACTTTTCTAAGTGTGTGAAATTATTTTTATAATTATTTTCTAAAGATGAAAAAAAATTTTCAAAATATTTTGTTTTTTTATAATTTAACTCAATTGCCTTTAAATGTTTTTTTGAGAAAATTTCATAATTTATTAATTCAACATCTTTAATCATTTGATCAAATCTTTTCTTAGATTTAACATTTGCACTTAACATAAGTTTATTATTTTTTGCTTTTATAAAATTTCTACTTTGCCAAGATCTTTTCTCAAACTGCACATCATTTAAACAAACAAAAATATCAACATAATCCATTAATGCAAAATACCCATACCATGGCAAATATGTTGGCTGCATTATAGCAATAGATTTCATATTATTTAAAAATGATTACCATCATTTCATAACTACTATAATCCAAACGAAATATAACTTTTTTTGATATTTTTTTTTTGAGGAATTTTAATAATTTATCTAAATTAACATAAAAATTTTTAGGATTTTTCCAATCAACACAATCTATTAATAAGTTAAAAATCATTTTTTTTTTAAAGTGTTTATTTAATTTAATTAAAGTTTTAAATAAATATTCATACATATCTTCATTTTTAAGTCTAAATTTTTGTGTAAATAAACCATTTGCAAGAATAATATCAAATTTATCTTTTTTTTTTAATGAGTTTTTTTCTAAAATATCAAAATTAAAATATTTATTTTTTGGAAATTTTTTTTTTCCATAATCGATAACTTTTTTATTTGTATCTAATCCAGAATAATTGATATTAATTTTTTCTTTTTTTAAAAATTTATAAAAAAGAGATGTTCCACAACCAAAATCTAATATTGTTTTATCATTTTTATTTATATAATTTGATGCAATCTTAAACCTTAAATTGTTATCCTTAAGACTTTTCCAATTCAGTCCCTTTAAAGTAAATCCATATTTATTAATAGAAGCATCATAATGGTTTATTATTTGTTTATAATTTTTGCTCATAATAAAATTTTAAATATCATACAAAATTAAAATTTTCATTATGATTAGTTAGAAGTTTACATAATCATTAATTATGTTAAATTTATTTTTAATTTCATAAAATCAATGAAAAATTATGATTGCATAATAATCGGTAATGGATCTGTATCTTTTGCAATTGGGTATGAGCTAGATAAAAAAAGTAGTTCTGCATTTAAAATTGGGATATTTGGAAAAAAAAGTAGAATAGGATCTGCGTCATTGGCTGCAGGGGCTATGATCAATATTTTTGGAGAAGTTGAATATGATTCTTTAAGTTCATTGCAGGGTAAACAAAAGTTTAAAGACATGTTGAAATCTCGACAGTATTGGCAAACTCTTGTTGAAGCACTTAATTTTAATAAAAAAATAGTTAACATTAAAAAGGGTACCTATGTAATCAATAATTCTAGTGCAAATGATCTTGATGACGAAAATTTTAATGCTATAGAAGCAGCCTTAAAAAAATATAAAGAAAAATTTTATCATGTAAATAATACAGATATACCTGGATATAATCCAGCTTCCAGATATAGATCTTTTAAGTCAATATTTATACCTGAAGAAAATTTTATTCCGTCAACTGATAATCTTCTAAATGCATACGAAAAATATTTTATTCATAAGAAAAAAATTGAAATTTTCGATGAAAATATTTTAAAAATTGAAAAAAAAAATAGAGAATTTAAGCTATACTCAAGTACTGGCGAGATTTATATCTCAAAAAAAATAGTTATAGCAGCTGGCGCTTACTCGCAAAAGTTGATAGATCAATTTCCACAAATATCAAAAAAAATACCAAGGACATATTTTGGAACTGGTACTGCACTTATAATCAAAACAAATACAAAACATGATATCAAAAATGTTATAAGAACACCTAACAGAGGTTTAGCTTGTGGACTTCATGTTGTGCCTCTGAATAAAGATCATCTTTATATAGGTGCAACAAATAGAATATCTAAATATGAAAACAACTTTCCGATATTGACAACTACCCAAACTCTTCAAAATTCTTTTTTAAAGGAAATTAATAATAAGCTTGGAAATTCAGAAATAAAAAAAATATGTATAGGTCACAGACCTACAACGCTAGATACTTTTCCAATTATAGGAAAAACTTCTTTAAAAAACTTATATATATGTACAGGAACAAAAAGAGACGGCTTAACATTTTCGCCATTTATAGCAAAAAAATTAACAAGCTTAATTCTTGAAACAAAGCAAAATTCTCTATCACAATTTTATAAGCCTGAAAGACAACTTTCTTTTACTATGACCAAAGAAGAGGGTATAAAAAAAACTGTAAGACATTATATTTCAGCTGCTTTTCAGCATGGATTAAATTTACCAAATAATACAAATGAGGAAACTTATAAAAAGGAAGTATTAGATTCAGTAACTAAAATTTATAAAAAATTAAATGTAAAATTTGGAATTCAGCCTGAGGCACTGAATTTGTACAAAAAAAATAAGAAAAATGCTAATTAAGACCTTATAAGATTTACATTATTTTTAAAAAAATGCTTTTTGTTATATTATTTTTAAACAATACATAAATAAAAGTGACCTTTAATTCAAAATATATATCCTTCCAAAAAAAGACATTGCAGAGTAGGGGGTATTTTTGTGAGGGAATTGAAAAAAAGCTTATAAATAAAATTAAAAAAAAATTTAAATATTTAATAGATGTAGGATTTCATAATGGCGAGATATCAAAAATATTCATAAATAAAAATAAAAGAATCATAGTTTATGGGTTTGACTCGAATAATTCATTGAGCCATAAACAAATTGCAGAATTTAAAAAAAAAAATATTTTTTACCAAGAAATGATAGTTGCAAATAAAAATAGTTTTAATAACTTTTATATTTACAATCAAAGACCAGAATTATCCTCCTTAAAAAAAAGAAATGATTACCTTCCATATATTACAAAAAACTTTACAAAAAAAAAATGTGTTACAGTTACATTAGATAGTTTTATCACCAAAAAAAAATTAAATGGAAATTTATTTGTAAAAATAGATGCTGAAGGATCTGAGAAATTAATATTTTATGGAATGAAAAAGAGTCTAAAAAAAATTGAAATATCAGGATATTTTGAATATGGTCAATCCTGGGAAAATTTTAAATTTAAATTAAGAGATGTATTTTATTTATTAAAGAATTTAAATTATAATGTATATAGAATTTGTAGCAAAGGCTTAATTGATATGAGATACTTCAATACCATTGATGAAAATTATTATAATTCTTTATATTTTTTTACAAAAAAAAACCTTAAAGATTATGGATTTAAAAAACGATTAATACCTTCGTTAACTTCAATTAAAAAAGATGAAATTTATATTTACTAAATAATTTATCTTGAGCTATTTTAAAAAAAAAATTAAAATTGGGAAATTTACTTTAAGTAATAATTCAAAGACTTTTATTGTTGCCGAAATATCTGCAAATCATTCCCAAAGCTTAAAAAAAGCCTTAAAACTTATACATGCAGCTAAAAATGCAGGAGCTGATGCAATAAAGTTACAAACTTATAAACCTGAAAGTTTATCTATAAAAAATGTTAATGATTTAAAAAAAGATAAAGTTTGGGGAAAATATAAATCTAGGTATGAACTTTATAAAAAAGCTTATATGCCATGGGATTTTCATAAAAAACTATATGACGAGGCAAAAAAATTAAAAATGGAAATTTTTTCATCACCATTTGATGTCTCTGCTGTAGCTTATTTACAAAAGTTTAAGCAAGTGGCATATAAAATTGCTTCACCAGAAATTAATGATGTTAATCTAATAAATGAAATAGCTAAAAAAAAATTGCCAGTTATAGCTTCCCTTGGATGTGCTGAAAAAAAAGATATAGATCTACTAATCTCAATTATGAAAAAAAACAATAACAAACAGTTAATTTTATTAAAATGTATTGCTGATTATCCAACAAATCCTAAAAATTTAAACTTATCTACCATTAGCTATTTAAAGAAAAAATATAAATGTTTAGTTGGTTTTTCTGACCACACAATTGGGATTGGTGCCCCAATAGCATCAGTCATAATGGGTGCATCTATAATTGAAAAACATATTAAACTTAAAAATGAGAAAAAATCAGTTGACTCTTTTTTTTCAATGAATGAATTTGATTTTAAACTAATGGTAGATGAAATTAAGAATGCGGAAAGTTCTATTGGTAAAATTTCATTAAAATTAGGACCAAATCACAATAAGCACGTTAAATCAAAGAGATCAATATATGCGACCAAAAACATAAAAAAAGGTGAAGTTTTTTCAATAAATAATATTCAAATCACTAGACCTGGACAAGGAATGCATCCTAAAAATTTTAATTTATTGCTAGGTAAAATTGCTAAAAAAAACATAAAATTAGGTACTCCAATAAAATTAAATTGTTTCCGATAAAAAGTTTTTTAGTTTATTTTTTGATCAAAAAATTTTCTAATAATAAATAATCTAAACCACTTGAGTAAAATGTTCTAATTGCATCTTTTGGAGTATTGACGATAGGCTCATCATTTAAATTGAATGAAGTATTTAATAATACTGGAGAATTAGTCAAACTTTCAAATTCTTGAATTAATTTATAAAAAAAACTATTTTTACTAACTGTTTGAACTCTTCCAGTGCCATCTTTATGGATAACTGCTGGACAAATAGTTTTATATTTTTTTTTAAAATGTAAGGTTTTTTCCATATACATGATTGGATCTTTGCTAGTTAGATGGAATATTTTTTCAAGATCATTTATTTTTATAACTGGCGCAAAAGGTCTAAACGGTTCTCTATATTTAATATTTTTATTAACTGTATCTTTCATTTTTCTATTTATTGGAGATGCAATTATTGATCTGCCTCCTAAAGCTCTTTGACCAAACTCTGATTTACCCTTAAATATGGCAATTACTTTATCATTACTCAAAAGATTTGAGATTTTTTTAATCATCTCAGGTTGCTTCAATTCTAAGTATTTTATTTTATATAAATCTAATTCTCTTTTAATTTCTGTTCGATTAAAACTATCTCCTATAAACGTATCGATATTTTTAAGCTTAATTTTTGGCTTTTTCTGTTTCATGATTTCAATTGCACTTCCAATTGAGTTTCCAGTGTCATTTGGAGAAAAAGATATGGCTACATTTTTTGATAATTTAAGGTTTGATAATCTACCATTGTATAATGAATTCATTGCACATCCTCCGGTTAAAATAATATTTTTAGAAGAAGTTTTTTTTAAATAATATTTAATAATATGGTCCATAATATCAGAAAAAACCTTTTGAGCTGCAGCGGCAATATTATAATGTCTACTCAATAATTTATCTTTTTTACTCCTAGGTTGACCAATTATTTTTGTAAGATTGTCTGAATACCAGTTTTGACTCTCATAATTATAAAAATCAAAATATTTTAGATCTAGCTGATATTGACCATTTGGTAGCAATTTAACAAGCTCAAAAAATTTCTTATTAACTTTACTATGTGTTCCGTAGGCTGCCATCCCCATAACTTTCCACTCATCATGAAGTGGTTTAAATCCAAGAAAATTTGTTATTGCACCATAAAAACAACCAATGGAATTTGGAAAAAAGACCTTATCAATAATTTTCAACTTATTATTTTTTAATTTATATATAACGGTACATTTGCTTTCACCCCATGCATCGGTTGATAAAACTAAAGCATCTTTTAAATTACTGTTTTCAATTCCAAGTCGTGCGTGAGAAAGATGGTGATCTACAAATGTAATTTTTGATTTGAAATCACCTAAAAAAGAAATACTGCTTTGATCGATTTTTTTTTTCTCTACTAAAGTGGTTAAATAATTTGGGACTGCATTAAGAAAATCACCAGGATATCTTTCAAAAGTAGAGTATTTTGCTCTAAATCTGCTACTTATATTTTCTCCAACGTTCCATCCAATTGCAAAAGTATCTATGTCATTTAATTTTAAATTGAATTTTTTTAATATATGTTTGATTGTTAATATCGGAAAATTGCTATCATTTTTAATTCTCGAAAACCTCTCTTCAGGAGATCCGTAAACCAATTTTCCGTCTGAAATCAAACATGCAGAAGAAAGCACTCCTGTGCAGTGTATGCCTATAATGTTCAATTTTTGATGCATCAGTTAGTTAAAGTTTTATAGAATATAAAGTACTTAAATTGTAGAAAATATAATTAATAATTAATCTAAAAAAATTTTTTTCAGTGCATAAATCAAGCCGATTGAGCTATTAGTACTGGTCAGCTGCACGCATTACTGCGCTTCCACA
>MDTE01058330.1_pt1 | contig 41878 bp, 30 predicted proteins | sample 811231 | NCBI WGS metagenome assembly MDTE01 (sample SAMN05326651, study PRJNA326480) | marine metagenome | isolation source: seawater | place: Indian Ocean: Red Sea | collected 2010
GCCCATGGGCACTGTCGACGACCAGCACATCGACACCCTTCTCCAACAGGGCCGCCACGCGGTCGAAATCCTTCACACCGACCGCCGCACCAACCCTCAACCGCCCCCTCGTATCCTTCGAAGCGAGTGGAAACCGGAGATTCTTGTCTATGTCCTTGATCGTGATTAATCCTTTTAATCGGTAATCTCGATCCACCAACAAAAGTTTTTCGACCTTGTTTTCCAGCAGAATCCGCTGAGCGTCCTCCAGGGTGGTGTCGTCAGCAGCGGTCACGAGGTTCTCTCGAGTCATCACCTCCTCGATTTTCGTCTCCGGCGAATCCAGGAAACGAAGATCGCGGCGGGTGAGGATGCCCTTGAGAAAGCCATCGACGGTAATCGGAACACCGCCGATATTGCGTTCGTCCATGATCCGGGCCGCCTCGGCGGCGGTCGCCTCCGGGGGCAGCGTGACCGGGTCGACGATCACGCCGTGCTCGCTCCGCTTCACCCTGTCGACCTCGAGCGCCTGCTGCTCGATCGTCATGTTCTTGTGGACGATCCCGATGCCCCCCTCCTGGGCCAACGCGATCGCCATCTCGCTCTCCGTCACCGTGTCCATCGGGCTGCTGACAACCGGCAGGTGCAACGGGATGTTCCGGGTGAGTCGGCTACACACGTTGACCTGCGATGGCAGGATGGCGCTGTAGAGAGGTTCGAGCAACACGTCATCAAACGTGTAGCCCCGGTAGGCGATCCGACTGTCCATGATGTCAGACTCCCTGCTTCTCGTCCTGTGATGAATTGACCCTTTGATACAGTCGATTGGCCAATTCCACCAGACCAGCAACTTCAATTTGTTCCGCCCGGGCCTTTTCGGGGATCCCCGTCTCGGCCATCGCGGAGTCGACATCAGCCTTGGAGATCTGCTTGCGATACATCCCGGCCAGCACTCCCCGAAAGTGTTTGCGACGTTGATGAAATCCGCGGCGAAGGAAATCCAGGAAAAACACCCTGTCGATGATCCGACGTCTTCCGCCCGGATCCGGCACCAGCCTCACGATGGCACTCTGCACCTTCGGCCGTGGCCAGAACACCGCCGGAGGCAATTTCCTGAGCGTCTTGACGTGACACTGGGACTGCAACCAAACCGACAGCGCCCCGTAATCGCGGGTGCCCGGTCCTGCCGTCATCCGTTCGGCCAGTTCCCACTGGATCGTCACCACGATCCGTTCCCAGTCGATGTCAGTGGCCACGAGATTCGACACCACCGGCGTGGCAATACTGTAGGGCAGGTTGGCCACCAGTTTCAGCCGCCGACCCGGTTGTCCGGCAAGACGCTCGGCAATCAACTCGAGCAACTCCGGGGCAAAGTGGTTCTTGTTCTTCAAAGCGTCGCGGTGCAGCAGCGTCACGTTGTCCAGGTCGTCGATCACCTCGCCGGCGAGTCCAACCATCCGGTGGTCGACCTCGACGGTGATCACCGCGGCAGCAAACGCGGCCAGCTGTCCGGTCAGGCTGCCGGTCCCGGTGCCGATTTCCAACACCACGTCGTCGGATCCGAGACGGGCTTCACGGGCAAGAAAATCGACAAGGTTCAGGTCGATCAGGAAGTTCTGGCCAAAATCGGTGCGGGGATGAAAACCGTGCCGGGCGAAGAGATCCATCAGGTGACTGCGAGTCTGGCGGACTGCGGGCTTCATGCCTGCCTCCCTGCGTCACCAGGCCGGTCACCGGCCACCAATTTCTGGACATACTTGGCCAGGATATCGGTCTCGATGTTCACCCGACTCCCGGCCTGGCGAATCCCCAGCGTGGTGACCTCAAGGGTGTGAGGAATCAATGCAACACTGAAACGATCTGAGACGACCTCGACGACTGTCAGGCTAACGCCATCCACGGCGACCGAGCCCTTGGGCACGAGTCCCATGGCCAATGAACCGGGAACCTGGAACCACATCGTGACCCAATCGCCGTCGCGGGTCACCTCCATCACCTCGGCCGTGCCGTCGATGTGCCCCTGGACAAAATGCCCCCCCAACCGTCCACCGGCGGCCAATGGCCGTTCGAGATTGACCGGATCACCGCCGGAAAGATCTCCGAGGTTGGTTCGAGCCAGGGTTTCGGCACCCGCCTCGAAAGACAACGTCGATGAACCAATGGACACCACCGTCAGGCAGCAACCGTTGATCGCAACACTGTCGCCGATGGCGGAATCGACAACCCATTCGGAGCCGACCTCGACCTCGAGTCGACGGGCCGGCGGTTCATCGATCAGTTCGACGACCGATCCACGAGCTTCGACAAGGCCTGTGAACATGGCGTGCACCTGTCAAATTTCAGTCGATTTGTGGAGACGTCGCGACAGGATAGTCTGGAAAAAGGACCGGATCGGCGGTGCGAACGCGTACCAGCAGAGAATCAGCGGGATCGCAACCTCGTGTTGCCAGTAGATCACCGCCAGTGCGAAGACCAACTGGATCAAATGCGAGCGGCCGCGCCTGCCCCGCAACAGGTGATTGACCGCATGCACGTAGCGAATCCGGCTGACCATCAAACAGGCCAGGGCCAGTGTCACCAATGGCAGCGAGAGTTGCAGGACTTCACCGATCCACTCCGACACCACGAGGGTTGCCTGGTCTGTCGACCGGACCAGTAGCTGATGCGAAATCGGAATGCTGGCGACCACGCTTGCCGCCGCCGGCGAAGGCAGACCGCTGAATTCCGTGTGAGCGTCCTCCTCGTCCGTCTCGGAATTGAAGCGCGCCAAACGCAGGGCGGCACAGACGGCGTACAACGCGGCAATCACCCACAGCAATCGTTGAAGGTGACTGCCCGGTTCTGCCCACAAGTCATGTGGGGCGTAGATCCTGGTGAACTGCAGCATCAGGAAAGCCGGAGCAATACCGAAACTGACAACGTCGCAAAGGCTGTCGAGATTGGCTCCAAATTCGCTTGTCTGGTTGGTCAACCGCGCCACGCTGCCATCGAACGCGTCAAAAATCATGGCCAGGTAAATCAGCACCGCCGCGATCACCAGTCCCTGACCCTCCTGGGCCGCACTGGAACCCAGCAACGCGGAAAACGGCAGTGTCGTGTCCGACTGCACCAGCTTGGCCGCGAAGGTGATACAGCCGAATCCGCACACCAGGTTGCCCAACGTCAGCATCGTCGGGAATACGGCAAAAACCCTGTGATGATGTTTCATGACACTGCTCCCTGCGACACGCGCCGATGTGACACCTGCCGGCACGCCGTCTTGGCCCCTGGTCCCAGGCCCGGGTTTGATCATCTCAAACACCTCACCCGACGACAACAAGTCGTCCACCTTCAGGCCAAATCGCCGTTGCGAAGTGTCCGATTCTACAGGGTCAAAGCGATGACAACGACGGAACCGTTCCTGCGGAATTCATCGACCGCGAGGTTTGCATCGGCATCGTCCCAGACACTGGTGCCGGATTCGAAGAACTGTCGATACTCCCGACACGATGACGTGCTGACGTGTCGTGGATGCGATTTGGCCCACCTGCTACAACGGAATCGGACACGTCGTCAACCAGGAACAGCACCAGATGAGCACAGCAATCACCGCCGTCCACGCCCGCGAGATCATCGACAGCCGTGGCAACCCGACAGTCGAAGTGGACATCACAACCGAGGAAGGCGTGGTCGGGCGAGCTGCGGTGCCCAGTGGAGCCAGCACCGGTCAACACGAGGCACACGAGCTTCGTGACACCGACGCCGAAGACCGGTACCTCGGCCGGGGAGTCCGCCAGGCTGTCGACAACGTCAATAGCCGCATCGTCGATGTCCTGATCGATCTCGACGTAACCGACCAGAACGAGATCGACCGCAGGATGCTCGACCTCGACGGCACCGAGAACAAATCCAATCTCGGGGCCAATGCCCTGCTGGCCTGCTCGCTGGCCGCCGCTCACGCCGCGGCACGAAGCTGTTACCTGCCGCTGTTCCGCTATCTCGGCGGTGCGGGTGCCAACCGGTTGCCGGCGCCGATGATGAACATCATCAACGGTGGAGAGCACGCGGACAACTCGATCGATATCCAGGAATTCATGGTGATGCCGCTGGGATTCGAGAGTTTCAGCGAGGCACTCCGGTGTGGTGCTGAGATCTTCCACAACCTCAAGAAAGTCCTCTCCGAGAAGGGACTCAACACCGCCGTCGGCGACGAAGGCGGATTTGCTCCCAATCTCGAAAGCAACGAGGCCGCGATCACCTCGATTCTCGAAGCGACCGAACGAGCCGGATACCAGCCCGGCGACCAGGTCCAGATTGCCCTGGATTGCGCCGCGACGGAGTTCTACGACAGCGAAGCGGGTGTCTACCACCTCGAGGGCCAGAACGTCGATCCAGACGGGATGGTCGAACTGCTGTCCGGCTGGGTCGATCGGTACCCGATCTGCTCAATCGAGGATGGGTGTTCCGAGGACGACTGGGACACCTGGAAACTGTTGACCGACGCGATCGGTGACCGCTGTCAACTGGTTGGTGACGACCTGTTCGTGACCAACGTCAAGAGACTGGCTGACGGGATCGAAAAGGGCGTGGGCAACAGCATCCTGGTCAAGGTGAACCAGATCGGCACACTGACCGAGACAATCGACGCGGTGAAGCTGGCCGGCAAGAACGGATACACCGCCGTGATGAGTCACCGGTCCGGCGAAACCGAGGACACGACGATTGCCGACCTGGCCGTCGCCCTGGACACCGGGCAGATCAAGACCGGTTCGGCCAGCCGGACCGACCGCATCTGCAAGTACAACCAGCTGCTCCGGATCGAGGAGATGCTCGGCAGCAACGCCATCTACGGTGGCACGATCTAACCGCTCACACACTCCACCTCCACAGAACGGCCTGACCCGTGACCCGTCTCAAGACCGAACCGGCCCGCTGGATCTCGCTGGCCTTCTGGGGGACCCTGTTCACCGCCGCCGTTCTCTACGGACTCGTCACGATCGCCCCCGACTGGCTGATCCTCGGCGACCTCGCCGAACACGAATCGGAGAACCGTGCGATCAAGATGGCACTGGAAGACCAGGTCCAGTACCTCGAACAGGTTCGCGCGACGCTGAAGGCCGAACCGGATTACGCCAGTGAACTGGCACGCCTGGACATCCAGGATGTCCGGCCCGACGAGAACCGTTTGGAAGTCGACGATTCACTCATGCTGGCCCGACCCGACACCGCAACACCAACCGTCGCCGGCGGACACTGGGCAACACGGCCAGTGGTCGCCGCGTTGGCGCACAACGACACGTTGAAAAATGTCCTGCTGGTGATCGCCGCGGGCATGGTCCTGTTTGCTTTCTCAGCACTGCAGGACTCGCATGCCCAAAACCTGGCCAACTGGGTCCGTCAGCTGCGGCGGAGCTAATCCCCGGTCACCACTGCACCGCGGGCGGTCGCTTGCCACAAGCGGTCAAAGTCCCCGCAGTTCTTGCGATCCAGGAACTCGCTCGTCACCGCATTCGCATAGCCGGGAACTGGCCCGGGGATCTTGTCGCCGGGCACCTTCCCCTTGAGCAATCTCCCCAGGAACCTCAGGTTGTCCGTGCATCCCGCCTTGTTCGGGTCGTGGCGAACGATGATCGTCGGGCCGCCCCGGTAGACAATCTTGATCAGGAAGGGACGATAGCCCGGACGTGGGGCCGTCTTGTATTTCTCGAGCTTCGCCGGGTCGAGTGCCACACCGAGCCCGGGCCCTCGTGGCACGGCGATCGTCCCGCCGGTGACCTTCGCCCTTGACGTCGTGACATCGTCGGTCCAGAGATGCGCCAGGTTGACATGATCGATCGTCGCCCCACCAAAGACCGCCACCTCGTGCGCCAGGAACGCCTGGTTGATCTGGCCCCCAGCCTGCTGGAGCATGAATGGCAGGCCCGATTCCTCGGAGACACCGGCCACCTTGATGGCATGACCGATCGGAGCATGGCCGGCCATGTATCCATCGCAGGCCTTGTCGACCAGGTAATTGACCGGGCCATGGTGAATCAGCAACTCGATGTCCGATTCGGCGATCAGTTTTCGGTAACCATCACGGTCCCCCGTCTGGATCGGGTCCTCGATCCGTCCGATCACCGGGAACCGTCCCAGTTCCTTGAGGATTGGTGAGATGTCGCGGTACTCGGCATTGGCATTGAAATCCAACTGAACACGGAACCCTTTCGGAGCGACACGCTGCATGGCCCGCGTCTGATCAATCACATTGTGGACCTCGTCAATGTGGTATTTCAGCCACCGGTACCCGCGGCCGGCTGCCTGCCGCACCTCCTCGGCAAGGTCCTCGGGAGATCGCGACACGGTCCAGGCCGCCACGGGGATCCGGTCACGCACCTTTGGCCCAATGAGCCGCCAGGACGGCAGGCCCAGTGACTTCCCCATCAGGTCGTACAGGGCCATGTTCAAGGACAGGTCCTTGCGAGCCCCCAGCCATTCGAAGGGGCTGGTCCCCACGTAACTGGCCACCTCCGCGTCGGTCATCGATGCGGCGCCCCACGATTCTCCCAGGCCGACCAGATCCGAGTTCGTGCGGACCTGGAAAATCGTCCTCAGTTGCAGACTCAGCCCGTGGTACCGAAACAACGCCTGGCGGTTGAAGGCCTGGTAGGGCACCAGCACCTGGTCCCAGTCGATCCCGGTGATCCGCAGTTTTCGGGCATCGGCCGCCTCGACCCGGTTCCGCAGCGAGGGACTCAACAACGACAATCCTGTGACCGCCGACGCGGCCAGGAATTCACGACGATTGATCACCGGCACTTGCCTCCTTTGGTCTCCCGGAGTTCCGCTCGTTCGGCGGCGCACTGGACGCAGCATGCCACCGGAGCCGCGAGGATTCCAGTCACCGGCATCAACGCGCAAAACGAACCGGCACCTTGATCACCGACACCACCGGCCAGCGGCCCTGTTGCAACGCGGTTGCCACCAGCTTGATCTGCCAGTCCCCGTCAAGTTTTGCGTCGGGCAATGTCATGACCTTCAGAATTCCGGTGCCCTGGCCGGGCTTGAGCACCAGTGGTTCGGACTTGATCAGCCCCACCAGTGGTTCGGGCACCTCGATGCGGACAACCGCCGTCTCGGAGAGCTTCGCCGATCGTGACACCGCCACCGGCACCTCGAAACTCCCTCCCGGGGCCACCGTCAACTCGCCAGCACGGTGGGCCAGTTTCAGCAACGCTCCTTCCAGGATCATCGTGATGTTGCCGATTGACCCCTTGACCAGGTGCCGCTCACGGCCCTTCGCGTCCTTCTGGACAGCCACCGAGTGCACCAGGAACCGGGTTGTTCGGTCGGTCTCGAGCCACTCGGGCATGAAGCACGGATACTGGACTCGCTCGGCCCCCTTGGGAACCTGGATCACCGGCCCCCGCATCCCCTGCACGCGGCGTTGCTGTGCGGCAGCCATCCTCACGCGGATCGGCCCGTCAAACCCCTCGTCGCGCTTGATGATGAAGTCGGCCGGATAGGTGGTGCCCCGATGCACCGGCCGCTGTCGGTTGCGGTCGATCAAATCGAGCGTCACCGGCGAAGCCATGGTGCGTGCCAGCAGCATCCGGTTGTCGAACCTGGCGGTGGCCCGGCGAGGCACCAGGTCGCCACCGAAACTGGTCCGTGCCGTCACGGTCACCGGTTGCTTCTCCAGCATGGCCGTTCCGGTCAACGTCACGAAGGCGACGTCGGTGCCCGACGTCTTGGCCACCTCGACATTGACCTTCACCTGGTTCTTTCCCTTGGGAATCTTGATCTCCGCCGGAACGGTGACTCCCTCGGGCAACCCTGCGAACTTCAGCGAGATCTCCTCGGCAAATCCCCCGGTCCGCAGGCACGAGACAGTCAAAGCGGCCTTGCCTCCAACGGGGGCAGCAAAGGCCTGCGGCAGCGACAGGGTGAACCCGGGCGATTGCAGCCGAGAGGTCAGGCGATAAACCGAATCGATCCGACCGTCCTCTCCGGTGCCGTTGTGGAGACGCAGGCGATAGGTCCCGTCGGCCGGAGCCTTGAAGTCGAGACGGGCATCAAGTGTGTTCCCGAAATCGTCGTTGACCGCAACCTGCTTGTCGTCCTTGTCGACAACGCGGAGCACGGGGTCCAGCCGCGTACCGATCTGCGCCGAGATCGCCTCGAACCGGAACATCTGTCCGGCCTTGGCCGGGAACGAGTACTCGTCGATCTCCCCCCGCTTGGACAGGGTGCCGGTGATGGCCGCCCCCGGAGCCAGTGACCGCGCGGCACCCGCAGTGGGTTCCACCAGTTCGGCAAAGTCCGCCAGCCGCAGCGACACGGGCAGGGCCTGCCCGTGTGGAGTTTGCAACCGGTGCTGGTACCAGCCGGTCCCGGCATCGTCCTTCGGAAAAACCACGTTGCTGACCAGCGTCTCCAGTTGTGCCACGCCACTCTTGATCCCGTAACCGACAAAAGTCACGGGAACGGTCGTGCCAGGACGGCCGCCACTGGGCAAACAGGCCACAACCCTCGGCCCCGCGATCACTTCCAGGCGATAGACAAACGAACGGTGCCCCCGATGATCCAGATCGGCCAATTCGATCGTGTAGGTCTGTCCCTTGCGGACGGTGACCGTGGCCACACAATCCGTGCCCTCGGTGTCGATCAGGTCGGCCATCAGTTTGCCGTCGGCGTCCCGGATCTTCAGCGTGCCGTTGAAGTCCGCGCCGAGCCGCCGGGCATAGAGTTCGACCGTCAGGCAGCCATCAGCCGCCGCCGTCACCGTGTAGCGATCGACCTCAGCAATCTTTGACAGCCGGCCATTGACGGTCACCGGCAACTTGGCCAGCAGCTGGGGCTCCGACTGCAGACGCGACTCGAGCACCTCGGGTCCATCCCCGACGAAGAACACGGCCGTGCCCGACGCTCCGTTGGCGTTGGACACCTGCCAGTGAATCGGGCCCCGCGGCAACCCCGCCGGCAGAGTGAAAGTGGCGGTCAATTCCCGAGGGATCTTGAAGGCACTGGAACGTCCCTTGGGGCCAAACCAGTACGGCGGTGGTGCCACGAGGTAGGGCCCCAGTTGCCCGCTGACCTTCAGAGTCGCCTGGGGATGGTGCAGGAAGTAGTCGATATCCGGAGTGAAATCGTAACCTCCCAGCTGAACCGTGACGGTCGTTCCCGCCTTGCCTCCAGCCGGAAACGTGTGACCGACCCCCGGGGCCTGGGCCTGCAATGGCGCCTCGACCAGGCCGATTGCGACCGCCATCCACAACACGCAGACCGTCGCCGACGGCTTCATCCACATTCGCTCGTCTCCCCCCGGGACAGGATCACGTGGCCGATCAGACCAGTTCATCAATGAACGTACCGCCCTTGACCAGCGGCACGGGACGCCCCAACGGAGTCAGGTACTGGCGATCGGCATCGATTCCCAGTTGGCCGAGAATCGTTCGCAGCAGATCGTGAATCCCGTAAGGGGTCGTGCTGGGATAGCTCGCGGTCTTGTCGCTGGCACCAACCACGGTGCCCGGCTTGATGCCGCCCCCGGCCAGGATCACACTCTGGCACTGTGACCAGTGGTCCCGGCCAGCGTTGCCGTTGATTCTCGGCGTCCGGCCCATCTCGCCCCACATGACCACCAGTGTCTCGTCGAGCAATCCGCGGTCGTACAGGTCGGTCAGCAATGTCGACAGCGCGGCATCGGCATGCGGAACCAACGCCTTCTCGTGGCTGGTGAAGTTGTCGACGTGCGTGTCCCAGCTTCCGTGGCTGATACCGACAAACCGGCAGCCCGCCTCGACAAGTCGGCGGCCCAGCAGGTAGCACTGGCCCAGTGAGGTCAGCCCGTAGCGTTCGCGCAACTTGGGATTCTCGGAGTTCATGTCGAACGCCTTGCGAGCAGCCGGCGACGTGATCAACTCGAGAGCCTTCTCGTAATAGGTCGACATCGAGGCCGCCCGACCGCGCCGGGTACGCCCCTGGGCGAGTTGCTCGACACCAGAAAGCAGGCGACGACGGAGATCAAAGCGGCGACGACTGGTGCCGGCGGCCAGGTTCAGGTCACGGACCTGGAAATCCGGCTGCACCGGATCCGTCTCGATCACGAATGGTGAGTACTTGGCGCCGAAGAAGCCGGGTCCCCCGGGCCCCATGGGCTCGGGAACGCAGATGTAGGGAGGCACGGCACCGCCGAGGCCCAGTTCGCGAGAGACCATCGAACCGATCGACGGGTACACGCCATTCCAGGGCGAGGCGGTGGCTTGGCCATCGTTAAAAGTGGGTGGGTGGCCGGTCAGGCACCAGTGGCGTCCGGTCTGGTGGCCGTTGTCACGGTGGCTGTGAGACCGCAGGATCGTGAACTTGTCGGTGACCTGGGCACACTTGGGCAGGATGTTGCCGATCTGGGTGCCGGGCACGTTGGTCGAAATCGGATGGAATGTTCCCCTGACCTCCTTGGGAGCCTGTGGCTTGAGATCCCACATGTCGATATGGCTGGGACCACCCTCCAGGAAGATCATGATCACCGACTTGGCCTGGGCCCGCCGCTGCGATTTGGCCTTCGCCTCAAGTTCGAGCAACCCCGGCAACGACAGCCCGCCCAGGGCTCCCGTTCCACCCAACCTCAACATCTGGCGGCGCGACACACCGTCACAGAACCGTCCATCCGTTCGACCCAGCGACAAGCTCAACATCACACACCTCGCTCTATTGTTGACCGGTGTTCCCACCAGTCTTTGTCATCGACCCATGGGGCCTAGTGATTGTACAAGAACTCCTTGGTGTTCAAGAGCGTCCACAGAATGTCCTCGACCGCCTCACGACGATTGCCAGAACTTTCTCGGAAGGCTGCCAGTAGCAATTTCCGTTCGCCATCGGTAGCCACGCGCGACAACGTCGCCAGGAACAACTCGTTGATCACTTGTTCGTCGGAAAGCTTCTCGGACGCCAGGCCCGCGGCCCGACCATCCCGGTGACGGATCTTCTGGAAAGACTCCGGCGAATTCATCAGGTGCAACGCCTGGGAGATGCTCGGTTCGTTGCCTCGCTCGCATTCGCAAACGCTGTTGCGTTGCGGTCGGCCGAAGATGACAAAAAAGTAGGACGGCAGACGATTGTCCCAGATCTCGATGGCCCGCGAACCGGTCGGCCAGCCGTTGAACTGTTCGGGGACTCCCGTCGCCTGGCAGATCGCATCCAGCAGCACCTCCGCTGACAGCGCCTTTTTCGTCGCATGGGAGAAGTTCTGGTCGTCGAGTTCGTTGTCCGGCAGGGTCGACGAAGACAGCTGGTAAGCCCGTGATGCCAGCAGTGTGCGGGTCAACGCCTTGATGTCGTACTTCTGTCGCCGGAATTCGGAGGCCAGGGCGGTGAGCAACTTCTCGTTGGAGGCCGGGTTGGTCGCCCGGTGGTCGTCGATCGGTTCGACCAACCCACGTCCGAAGTAGTGCGCCCAGAGCCGATTGACGATCGTGCGGGCGAAGAACGGGTTCTCCGGAGCGGTCATCCAGTCCGACAGCGCTCGCCTCCTGTCCCGGGGATCCTCGAGGGTGATCGGGGCACTGCCCAGACCGGCTGTCGGGACCAACAGGCCGCTCCGCGGATGCTTGAGATCCGATCCGGGTCCGTCGGTGATCTTCTGACTCCCCCCGCTTCGCCCATCTCGCTTGACCCCGGTGAAGAACCCCGCCAGGGCGAAGTAATCTTTCTGTCCCCATTTCTCGAATGGATGGTGATGGCACTGAGCACACTCGATTCGCACTCCCAGGAACAGCTGGCTCATCGAGCGAGCCAGGTCCTCGGGAGATTTCATCACCGAGTAGACAGCAGCCGGCGTTTCCGATCTCGTGTTCCCCCGGACGGTCAGGATCTCGCGAGCAAACCGGTCGAAGGGAACGTTCTCGGCCATCTGGCGACGCAGCCAGCGGGTGATGGCCACTGTCGCCTGCGGCTTCAGTTGCGCGTTGTCGACCCGAAGCACATCGGCCCACTTCATCGCCCAGAAAAAGGCATATTCCCGTCGGTCGAGCAACTTCGCCACGACCCGATCCCGCTTGTCGGGGGCCTTGTCGGCCAGGAACGCTCGCGTCTCGGTCACTGTCGGCAACGTGCCAATCGTGTCCAGGTGGGCCCGGCGGAGAAACGTCGCATCATCGGCGAGCGGACTCGGCGGGATACCCAGTTCGGTCAGCCGATCCCACACGTGTTTGTCGATGAAGTTGTGTTCCGGCGGCCGCTGGAACACGACGCCCGGCTGAGGACGGGTGATCCGGCTGACGGCCACCTGTCCCATGTACCTGACCAGGATCGCTGCCTCGCCGGGAACCTCTGTCGTGACCACCAGGCCACGACGGTTGACCGTGGCGATCACGTCATTGTTGGATTCAAATTCGGCTTCTGCCGTCACGCACCAGTTGTTGCCTTCCGAGTCGGTGGCAATCACCCGCAATTGCTGGTCCTGTCGTGCTCCCATGAGCCGCTGGGGCGGATCAACACGAATCGACGTACAAACCCGTCCTGGCACGTCGTAACGGGCTCCCTCGGCAATCCAGCGTCGCAATCTTCGGTAACGACGCCCGGCCGGTTCCAGCTTGCGTCCACCACCATGTGGCACCATGGCGGCTCCCTTGGTCAGCAGCAGGCTGCCAGCCGGCACCGCCAGCGAGACGCGTCCACCCCGTTTTTCCTTCGTCAATGCGTCGTGATCGGCCCGGGGATCGAATCCGAAAACGCTCAGCTTGAACCCGTTCTGCCCCTCGGCCTTGCCGTGACATCCTCCCGAATTGCACCGGGCCTTGGTCAGGATCGGGATCACCTCCTCCTGGAAGGACAACGGTCGCGGCTGGGTCACACCTCCAACATGGACTGGTATCGTTCGGTCACCGCCGTCCAGGCTGATCACCAACTGTGTTTGTCCGTTGGCCAGCGGTGTCACCATGCCAGTGGCATCCACCCGGGCAATCGCCGCATCGGCGATCGACCACTTGGACTCCCGGGTCCGGTCAACCAACCGTCCTCCCGAGATGGTCTCGACCAGCACCTGCACCGAGTCTTCGGGCGAATTCAAGTCGACCCGTTCAGGACGCACGACCACGTCGGAGGCACTGGCGTCCAACGCGCACAGCAGGGCAATCGCCAGGAGAGGTATGAAACGCATAAGACCTGATGGAAAAACTGGAAACCGGTGCCTGGTGAGACACGGAAACAGAGGCGGGCACGACAGGCTCCCGTCGAGATCCTGCCAAAACTCTATTCTAGGATTCGTTCCACGGACCAGTCAATCAGTATGGACGGGGCCGGCGTTCAACGCTTCCGCAACACCAGCACCACGTCTTCGGTCCACTCATCAACCGTGATCGGATGATCCACGTCGTAACAAAAATCGAACGACTCGATCCACTCCAGTGACGGCACCGAAGCCACCAGCCGGCGGATCTGTGCCAGCGTGTAGGTGCGGTACTTCAGGATCCCCTCGATTCGCCTGTGACGCGTTGGCGTGTAGATGTCAAAGGTCATCTCGAATCTCTCGACCCGCCGGCGACGGTCAATCGAAACACTCTGCAGGTTGGACACGATGGCCAGGTGACCACGCCGGGCCGACCACGTTTCCCCCATGTCTCGTGGCCCGCTGCCAGGCGTCAGGTGCAACCCCAGCAGGTACAGCCCCCCCCGAGCCAACCCATCGGCGACGCACGCCAGGTGACTCCGCGCGGCCGACTCACTGTCGAGGTGCCTGACGCTGTTGATCGTGTTGAAAACGGCGTCCACTTTCCGTCGCAGCCGAAAATCCGCCATATCACCCACGGTCGCCGGAGGATCCCAACCGGCCCGCTTGAAACGTTGATTGCAGTAATCCACGGCCCGGGGATTCAGATCGTTGCCCGCAACGACGTACCCACGACCAGCCAGACGCACCAGCAACCGCCCCGTCCCACAGGCCGGTTCAAACAGTCTCCGGACCGTTCGCCCGGCGAAGTGTTCGAAACAGTCCTCGAAGAAGGACAATTCGGCCGCACAATCACTGCCAAAGATCAGATCGTAGTAGGCCGGGTAGTCGTACAGGTGCCCCGTGAGCCTCTCTGGTCCGGACAACTCGAACTCATCGCCAGCCATCAATTGATCATCCTTCCGACCGACACCAGCACCCGTTGCGGGTGAAGACCCGTCCTTGATGAGCCCCGCAGGTGATCACGACGCCGGCCCCGGAGGAACCACCCCGTCGTCCGGCTCGACATAGAATTCTGACAGGTCGATGCCTCCCTTGAGTTCCGACTCCGCCAGTTGCAACCTCTTCTCGATCGTCAGCAATCGGCGTTCCAGCACCGGGTCGAGTTCCACGTCCCGGGCTTTGCGAAGCCGAGGAACCTGGGGGAAATGCAGTTGTCGCTGGAGCGCGGCAAACATGTAGAGCGGATCCTTGCCGCGATTGGCCCGGGCGATCCGGCCCTCCCGGATCCCGAACAGAACCGGATAGTCCGGCTCCCAGTCATCGACACCCCTCTGCCGCCGCTGATCGACAACCATCTGTTCGCTGCGGACGTAGATCATGTCGGCGAAATCAATCGCCCCCAGTTCGGCACGAATCCGCAGGATCCATTCGCGAAATTCCTCGTTGTAGATCGGGTCAGCGGCGACGGCCTCCAGGCCACGGTCGTACCCGAGGTGGTTGCGCGAGATCGCCTCGAAGTGGTAGATGAACAGCCCCTGTGGCGTGGGATTCTCGGAGCGGTAGACGGCCTCCTGCTCGAGCACACGCAGGGCCGTGTACTGGTCGAATTTCGCCCGCTCGTCTTCGGACTGCCCGATCACGAAAATCTGGAACGGGGTGAAATAGTGGCCGAGATGCTGCATCCCATCCACCAGCTGGCCCCGCAACAGCAATTCCCCCTCCAGCACCTCCAACGCGACCGGCAACCGCGTGCTGCTGAGCAGTTCCTCGCGGAGTTGTGACAGGATCTCCTGGGACGGCACCGAATCTTCAAGACGTTCCCGGTAGGCCCGAAAGAAGTACGCCTGCTCGACATACTCCTCGCGTTCGAGCAGTTCAGCAGACATGGCCGGACTTCCTCTCGATGACCTACTGTTCCGAACCCGAAGGAGCAGCCGGCTTCTTGATATCCAGGCAAAGGATCTCGGCATCGTCACGCAGCAACAACTTGCCGTGTGCCAGCGATGGAGCTTGGCGGGTCGGGCCAATCACCTCGGCCCGCGCCAGTTCCCGGAATCCCTTCGGTGACGCGGCCACCAGGACCAATTCTCCTCGCATCGTGCTGATCCAGAGCTTGCCGTCCGCGGCGATCAGGTTCCCCTTACCAAACCGCTTCTGTTTCCAGGCCAACTTGCCGGTGGCGGCGTCCAGGCAACCCAGGTGAGTGATCGGGCCAGCACCGCCGACGTTGTCCATCCCGTACAGGTACCCACCCAACAGGATCGACGTCTGCCACTCGTTTCGCATCACCGCACCAGGTCCCTGGGACTGCCAGGTCACCGACGGGGCCAGACCGGTGCCGGACTTCTTCAACTCCAGCATCACGCTGCCATGGTTCTCGCCGGACGAGAGAAACACGCGGCCCTTGACGGCCACCGGCGTGGCAATGTTGCAGTCGTAATCGGTCACGTAGGGGTACCGCCACAGCGACGTGCCCCGGGTCGGATCGAGCCCCACCGCCTGGTTGCCGAGAAAGGCCACCAGTTGGCGACGGCCCCCGGCGTTGAGTAAAGCCGGGGAGGAATAACCAGCCGGACCGCTGCCGGCCGTCCAGGCCGGAGTGCCATCGGACAGCTTGTAGGCGGCCACCGCGGCCTGTGGAGCCCCCGGCGTCACGACAACCAGTTCACCGACGACCAGGGGCGAACAGGCCATCCCGTAATCGGCCACGCGGCCCTTCAACGATGTGACAACGTCTCGCTGCCAGACGATCTTGCCGGTCCTGGAGGCCAACACCACCAGTTGCCCCTCGCCGGTGAACACGACCACTTGATCACCGGCAATCGTCGGCGTCGCGCGAGCACCGTTGCCCATCCCGTTGCGGTAGGCGGCCGCGATGTCGGTCTTCCACAATGGCTTGCCATTGGCGAGGTCCAGGGCCCAGACCTGCTGCTTGGCCCCCGATTCGACCAGCGTCACCACGCGACCATCGGCCACGGCCACACCCGACATCCCCACCCCGCCGGACACCCGCCAGGCGACCCTGGGACCCGTCGCCGGAAACGTGTCCAGCAACCCCGTCTCGGTGCTGATTCCATTCCGCTGCGGCCCCAAAAAACCGGGCCAATCGCCGCCAATGGCCGGCGCAGCCACCGCCGTCCACAGCAACAACCAAACGGGCAAGCGGTGGCAATGTCCAAGCGTGTCTTTGAAGAAGCGGTCGGTCATCATGTGCTCCAGGGACTCGGTCTTCGAAGAAGACGACCATCGTGTTGCACTAGGTGTACCCAAGCCGACTCAACCGGGCAACGCCGTACCACGTGACTGACCTTGCCTGTGGTCTGGCTGGAGTCAAGAATCGTCTCAGATGACACCTGCGATCCGTGTCATCCCCGCCCCCCCCGACATGACCCCACCTCAAGCCACCTCCTCTCCCGGTTCCCCCGATGCGAAACCCCCTGATCTCCATCCTCTGGCTGGGACTGTCGGCGACTGCCGTCACGGCCGCCGAACCCGAACTGACCTTTGAACGGGACATCCGGGGCATTTTCAAGGCGCACTGTTTTGAGTGCCACGGTGAGACAGACAAGCTCGAGGGCGGACTCGACCTGCGTTTGAAGCGATTCCTGGTTGCCGGTGGGGAGTCCGGTGCCGCGATCGTGGTGGGCCAACCTGGATCGAGCACACTGATCCAGCGAGTGGTCGCCGGCGAAATGCCACCCGGAAAGGACAGCAAGAAGCTGACCCCCCAACAGATCGATGTGCTCCGCCGCTGGATCGCCGCCGGAGCCAAAACAGCCAGACCCGAGCCCAAGACGCTGGGACGAGGATTCCAGTTCACTCCACTCGATCTCGAGTTCTGGGCCTTTCAGCCGATTCAGCAACCAGCACCGCCACGCGTGCAACAGGCCCTCGAAATCCGCAACCCGCTGGACCGCTTTGTGCAGGCCCGGCTGGAAACCGCAGGTCACACTCTCGCTCCAGCCGCGAAGAAATTGACGCTGTTGCGACGCGCGACCTTCGACCTGCTCGGCATGCCTCCCACCCTGGCTCAACAACAACGATTCCTGGACGACACGGCCCCCGGGGCCTGGGAACGGCTGATCGAGCGACTGTTGGCCAACCCGCACTATGGCGAACGCTGGGGACGGCACTGGCTGGATGCCGCCGGGTACGCCGACAGCGAGGGAGTCACCAACACCGACCCTCAACGAAAATGGGCCTGGCGTTTTCGCGACTGGGTCATTGATGCCCACAACGACAACCTGCCCTGGACCCGGTTCCTGCTGGAACAACTCGCCGGAGACGAACTGGTCCCCCCCCCTTACAAGAATCTCTCGCCTGAACAGGTGCGTTTGCTGACGGCCACCGGTTTCCTGAGAACCGCGCCGGACGGGACCGCCGGCGCCAACAACACCGCGAACCGCAACCAGGTGATCGCCGAGACACTCAATGTCGTGTCCACCTCGATCCTGGGACTCACGGTTGGTTGTGCACAATGCCACAACCATCGATACGACCCGATTCCTCAGGTCGACTACTACCGGCTCAGAGCCATATTTGAACCCGCCTTGAATGTCGCCCGCTGGAAACAACCCGCCTCGAGGACCGTGTCGCTGTACACCGACGCCAACAAGGCCCAGGCCGCAAAGATCGAGGCCGAGGCCAAGAAGATCGATGCCGAGCGGTCCAAAAAGCAGGCCGTCTACATCCAGCAGACCTTCGACAAGGAGGTAGCCAAGCTGCCCGAGGCGATTCGTCCCCGGGCCCGCGAAGCCCGCAAGACCGATGCGAAGAAGCGGACCGCCGAGCAAGTCCAGCTGCTCAAGAAATTCCCCAGTCTCAACGTCTCGGCAGGGTCGCTTTACCTCTACGACAGCAAGGCCGCCGCCGATCTCAAGAAGATTGCCAAGCGGGCCACCGACCTGCGGGCGACCAAGCCCGCGCAATCGTTCATCCGGGTTCTCACCGAGGACAGTGGGACGGTCCCGGTGACGAAGGTCTTCTTCCGCGGCGACATCACCCAGCCCCGCCAGGACGTGGCCCCGTCGGATCTCTCGATCCTGGCCGCCACCACCACGGTCCCTGTTGGAATCCCCGCCAACGACAAGGCCATCACGACGACCGGCCGTCGCCTGGCCTGGGCGAAAAAACTGACCGACGGCAAACATCCCCTGGTCGCCAGGGTCATCGTCAATCGCACGTGGATGCACCATTTCGGCCAGGGCCTGGCAGCCACTCCCGGTGACTTCGGGGCACTGGGGATCCGCCCCACGCACCCGCTGTTGCTCGACTGGCTCGCTTCGAAATTCATGCGAGACGGCTGGGATCTCAAGAAACTGCACCGGCTGCTGATGACATCAGCCACCTACCGCCAACCGGCCACCGCCTCGCCCGCATTGCACGCCGCCGACCCTGACAACCGTCTGCTGGGACGAATGTCACTGCGACGACTTGATGCCGAGAGCCTTCGGGATGCCGTGCTGGCCACCAGTGGCTCCCTGGTCACGACCCGGAACGGGCCACCGGTGCCGGTGATGGCCGACCGCGTCGGACAATGGATCATCGGAAAAGAAAACCTCAACGCCGGTCGCCCCGGCGCGGTGATCGACATGAAGGGTGCCCAGTTCCGCCGCAGCGTCTGGGTCGAGGTTCGCCGCAGTCGCCCCCTGGCGGTCCTGGATTCTTTCGACCGTCCGGCCATGGAGCCCAACTGCACACAGCGCGTCTCGACCACCGTTTCGAGCCAGTCGCTGATGATGATGAACAGTGATTTCATTGTTGCCCAATCGGTGCGATTCGCCCGCCGACTCGAATCCGAAGCTGGCAACGACACCACCGCACAGGTGCGACTGGCCTGGCGATTGGCCTACGGCATCCAGCCAACTGACGACGCCGTGCTGGCAGCGACGCAGTTCCTGGAAGCCCAAACCGGTTTGTTCATCACCCAGGCGGCTGCAGCCGACAAGAAAAAGGGTGACTCCGCCGCCGACAAGGCACGACGCGACCAGGCCGCCGGACAGGCACTGGGAGTCTTCTGCCAGTCACTGCTGGCCAGCAACCAGTTTCTCTACATCGATTAATCACACACCCGGACACGTGGCACCGCTCATGTCTTCCTTCCCCACCATCCCGCATTCGCGACGTCATTTCCTGGCCGCTGGCTCGCTTGGCCTCGGCTCACTGGCAACCGCCTGGCTGTCGCAGCAGCAACAGTTGAAGGCGGCCCCGGCTCGTCCCGAACTCGAACCGGTCCACTACGACACGCTGCCCAAGAACCCGCCTGGCCAGCCGCGGGCAGAGGCAATGATCTCGTTGTGGATGCAGGGAGGCCCCAGCCACATCGACCTCTTCGATCCCAAGCCCGCCATGGCCAAGTGGCACATGAAGGCTTTCCCGGGAAAGATCAAGTACGACAACGCCGCCCAGGCCTCCTCCAAGGTGCTCCACAGCCAATGGAAATTTCGACCGCGGGGGGAATGCGGCACCGAGATCTCCGAATTGCTGCCCCACACTGCCAGCATCGCCGACGACATCTGCCTGATCCGCTCGATGCGAACCGGCGTCAACAACCATGGGCAGTCGATCCTGGCATTGCAGACGGGCAAGGTCACCAAGGGACGTCCATCGCTGGGCAGTTGGATGGCCTACGGGCTGGGCACCGAGGCCGATGACCTGCCGGCTTTCCTGGCAATGATCGACCCCGGTCAATTGCCCGTCGAGGGTGTCGCCAACTGGTCCAATGGCTGGTTGCCGGCGATCTACCAGGGGACGGTGATCCGTCCTACCGAACCACGGATTCTGAACCTGCAACCCCCGGCTCACCTGGCCGGAAGCGTTCAGAAATCGTTCCTGGAATACGTCCGCAAGCTGAACCAAAAACACCTGGCCGCCCGTCCTGCACAGAACGACCTGGCAGCCCGCATCGCCAGTTACCAGTTGGCCGCCAGGATGCAGTCATCGGCCAGGGAGGCCCTGGACATCTCGGGTGAAACCAAGGCCACCCAGGAGATGTACGGCATCCACGAGACAGCAACCGCCGATTACGGAACCCGCTGCCTGATTGCCCGGCGGATGGTCGAACGGGGTGTCCGTTTCGCGCAGGTCTACACGCAAAACCAGTTCTGGGACCATCACGGGGGCATCGTCAAGAGCCTGCCAAGGGCCTGCAAGAAGGTCGACAAGCCCTCGGCGGCACTGGTCAAGGACCTCAAGCAGCGTGGCCTGCTCGACTCGACGGTCGTTCACTGGGGTGGCGAGATGGGCCGGTTGCCGGTCATCCAGAACGAAAAAAACATCGGTCGCGACCACAACACCTACGGATTCAGCATGTGGTTGGCCGGTGGAGGGTTTCGGGGTGGGCTGGCCTACGGAAACACCGACGAATTCGGTCACAAGGCGGTCGAGAACGTGGTCAACCACTACGACTACCACGCCACACTGTTCCACCTGTTTGGCCTGGATGCCGAGAACCTGGTCTACACCCGCAACACCCAGGACAAAACAATTCTCGACGGTCAACCCGGCAAGATCGTCCACGACCTGCTGGATGCCTGAACCGGATCACTCGAGGACTATCGAGTCCCCGAAGACGGCCCCGGAATCCACCCGGCCCGCGGCATCCGCAGCCGACAGTGCCCACCCCGGCGCGATCTCCACGACCGCATCCGGGTGCACCGTGGCCCCCGCCGCCTCGAGCCACCCCCGGTACAGCGACAGCAGTCCCGACCGGGCCGATTCCAGGGAATCCGCACCGGTGGCCTGCTTGATCGGTAGAAAATCAACAGCCCGATCCCCTTCCACCACCAACCCGGTCTCGGCATCCGCCAACAGATCGAAGATGTACTTTTCCAACTGCCACGCGTTGCGGCATTCCGGTTGAACAACAGCGGCCGACCGGTGACCGGTCGCGCAAGCAACACTCCGCCGCACACGGTGCCACGGCAGGCCAGCCGCATCCGCGGCTCTCTCCAGAAGATCCTTGTCGAGCACATGAACTCCAGTGTTGCCGGCCCAGAACCTCAATCGGCCGGTCGCGTCGGTTGCCGCCGCCGAGTCGAGCAACTCCAGGTACTCGACGATTCGTGTCCGTCCCTCCACGGACACCGCCACCCCCATCCGTTCCTCGGCGGCGATTCGAGGCACCACCCGGGTCGTCATCTGCGATCCTCTCTCGTGGTGCCAGCCCACCAGCAGCGGATCCGGAGGCAACACCGCGGGGTTGTCGACCTGGTGATAGAACAACGTGTCGACGGCCCGTTCGCTCAACCACTCGAACATCCCGGACCGCCGCAACGCGGCAACCAATCCTCCATGGCCGTCCGGATTCAGGGCCACCTGCCCGGCACCGGCCAGCAGCACCCGGCCGGTCTCGACATCGACCACCGGCATTGCTCCCTGCTGGAACAGGACCACCTGCCCGGGATCAAGGCCGAAAAAATCCTGCTGCCGGAAAAACAACCGGGTCGGCGCGTCCGTCACGTGACTGGTCATCACCAGCCAGGGAATCGCCCGCCCCGCCCTGCGGCTCCGTTCCCCGATCGCCGCCGCAAAATGTTCAAACAGTGTCCGTCGACTGACGGGCATCACCGGAAAAAGCCCCTTGGGAGAATCCGACCCCAGTCGGCTCCCTCGTCCTCCGGCCACCGTCACCACGGCCACACGACCATCAGCCAGCAACGCCTCGCCACGATCACGTGCCCGCGGCGAACTCGCTTCCGGCTGTCGCACGAGGTGAGGCAATTCGGGCACAGCTTCGGCCCGGTCACCGGCCCGGTCACCACCGGCGACCGCCACCCCCAGCCCCTCCCAGTCGATCAGTTCCAACTCGCTCTCGAATCGCTTCCGGACAGACGGTTCCAGGAAGTCGATCTCCTCCAGGAGATGCAGTTGGCCAGCAGCGGCCAGTTGCCGGACCAGGAGATCATTCACACCAAACCCCGGCTTCTGAGCAGCAGCAGCAGGCTGTAGATCACGACCACCGACACCACGCAGATCGCCAGCCGAAGCACCCAGGCGGCCCGCTGCAGATGACGATGAGCGATCAACTGGGTCAGCACCACCACGAAGGCCACCATCGTCATCTTGAACCCCACCATGCCCCGCATGTCCCAGTGGTCGTAGAAGAATTTCGCCACCGGGTTCGACTCGTGAAAACGGCCCGTGCGGATCAGGCGATGGGTCATCAGGATGTCAAAAACGCTCACGGCGACGAACAAGCTCGTCTCGTACAGCAAACGGACAGTCCAGCGCGAGGATCGGGACACAACGATGTCCTAGGAAATCAGCTGGCGTAATTGCTTGAGGTACCCGGGAATCTCGCCCAGCGGATCACTCTCCTCATACTCCAGCACCACGTACCCGCGGTAATCGGCGTCTCGAAGAATCTTGATAACGCGTTCCAGGTCGGCTGGTTCTTTCTTCTCGCCACGAAAAATCGACGCCTTGACCTGGGCATTGACCGCGTAGGGAGCAATCACTGCCATGTCCCGGTAGGGGTCATCGGTCCGGAAATTGCCACCGTCGAGATTCACACCGAAAAACCGGGAATCTCGCACCCCCTTGATGATCCGCATCATCTGGGCCGGGGTCGCAGTGATCCCACCGTGATTCTCCAGGGCCAGGAACACGCCACGCTTCTCGGCATGCTCGAGCACCTGGTTGATCCCATCAATGCACCGTTCAATGGCCACCGCCTCGGTGTCTCCCTTGGGGACACGGCCCGCGAAGATCCGGATCGCCGGAGCTCCGAGCACCGCGGCGTGATCGATCCACTGGCGGGCATCAGCCAGTTGCTTCTCCCGACCGGGTCCTTCGGCCACGCAGAAATCGTTGCCGATGGCCGTGCCCGAGATGTCCAGTCCCAGCCGGAAGGACAACTCCTTCATGTGCATCAGGTACTCGTGGGTGACCGTCTTGGGGAAGTAGTAGGTCGTTGGTTCGATCCCGTCGAGATCCTGGTCGGCACAAAACCGGATGAAACCATCCATCGTCATCTTGGCCGATTTCTCCTGTTCGGGAGTCGGCCGCTTGGGCAACAGGCGGTTGAAGGAGTAACCGGCCAGGCTGAGTTTCATGTGAGACTTGCCATTGCGACCCGGCGGGTCGGCAGCCGACGAGACGGTCGGTTGAGATACGGTGGCCGATGCGATTCCGGCAGCCAGTCCTCCGGCCAGGAAGTTTCGACGCGACGTCAGCGGAGCGATGGTCATCAGTGGAGATCCTCTTGTTGGCAAATGGGGAGACCATCAATAGACTATCGCGCCCCGCATCAGGTCACGACCAGTACACCCGGAAAACATCATGCCCCGTTACGATCCCGCCCGCATCGAACCTCGCTGGCAGGCCTACTGGGACGAGAACCAGACATTCCGAACCGGTCCTTTTGAAGAGGGCCGCGAGAAGATCTACGTTCTCGACATGTTCCCCTATCCCTCCGGGGATGGCCTGCACGTGGGACATCCGGAGGGCTACACGGCAACCGACATCGTCTGTCGCTATCAACGCATGCAGGGCACGCAGGTGCTGCACCCGATGGGCTGGGACGCCTTCGGCCTGCCGGCCGAACAGCACGCCATCAAGACCGGCACTCATCCCCGTGAAACCACCTACCGCAACATTGACACCTTCCGCCGACAACTGAAGATGCTCGGTTTCAGTTACGACTGGGACCGGGAATTCTCGACCACCGACCCGGATTACTACCGCTGGACCCAGTGGATCTTCCTGCAACTGTTCGATACCTGGTACGACCAGGAATGCCAGTGGACCGGACCCGACGGGCTCGACCGTGTCGGCCGCGGGCGACCGATCAGCGAACTGCCGATCCCCGACACCGTCTCCGCCGAGGGCCCCGAGGCGGTGCGGCGTTACCAGGATCGGCACCGCCTGGCCTACCAGCACGAGGCCCCGGTGAACTGGTGCCCGGAACTGGGAACGGTACTCGCCAACGAGGAAGTGATTGACGGCAAGAGCGAACGGGGAGAGCACCCGGTCGAGAGACTGCCATTGAGGCAGTGGATGTTGGCAATCACCCGTTACGCCGAACGATTGCTGGACGAACTGGACCTGGTCAACTGGCCCGAATCCATCAAGCTACTGCAACGCAACTGGATTGGTCGCAGTGCCGGTGCCGAGGTCGATTTTTTCATCGGGTCGTCCGGTGAGGCCGAAGACGATTCGCTCGAGACCGGGTTCGCCGCCTGGCAGGCCGGCCGTGCCGACACGGGACTGCCGGAGGATCCAACTGACGATGTCCTGAGAGTCTACACCACTCGACCGGACACGCTCTTCGGAGCCACCTACATGGTGATCGCTCCCGAGCACCCCTTTGTCGACCGACTGACAACTGCCGGACAGCGGGATGCCGTCACCGCCTACCAGGCCCAGGCGGCGGCCAAGAGCGATCTCGATCGCACCGACCTCGCCAAGACCAAAACAGGCGTGTTCACCGGCTCCGACGCCATCAACCCGGTCAACGGACAACGGATCCCGATCTGGGTCGCCGACTACGTGCTGATCAGCTACGGCACCGGGGCCATCATGGCGGTTCCTGGCCAGGACGAACGCGACTGGGAATTTGCCGAGGTCTTCGATCTGCCAATCGTCCGCACGGTGCAGCCACCCGAGGAATTCGACGGCAAGGCCTATCCCGGCGACGGCCCCGCGATCAACAGCGAATTCCTCGATGGACTCGACATCGACGCGGCCAAGCAACGGATCATCCAACACCTCTCCACCACCGGCCAGGGAGACGCTGCACTCAACTACAAGCTCCGTGACTGGCTCTTCAGTCGCCAGCACTTCTGGGGCGAACCATTCCCGATCTGGCACGAACTGGACGACGAGGGGAACTTGACCGGATTGATGCAGGCCGATGACCCGGCCAGCCTGCCAGCTGAACTCCCGGAGAACTTCGAGTTCAAGCCGCACGGTCGACCCGACCCTCCGCTGGAGGAAGCACCCGAGGACTGGCTGTACCGGACCGATGAAACCGGCACCCGGCTGAAGCGAGAGACCAACTCGATGCCGCAATGGGCCGGGTCCTGCTGGTACTACCTGCGGTTTGCCGACCCGAACAACCAAGACCGTTTTGTTGACACCGAGGCCGAGAAGAACTGGCTGCCGGTCGATCTCTACATCGGCGGCGCCGAGCACGCCGTGCTGCACCTGCTCTACTCGAGGTTCTGGCACAAGGTGCTCTTTGACCGCGGCCACGTCTGCACCCCGGAACCGTTCAACCGGCTGGTCAACCAGGGCATGATCCTGGGCGAGGCCGAACTGACCGGCTACCGGGACACCTCGGGTGCATGGGTCTCGGCTCACGACGTCGATCCCACGACATTCGATGGCGAGAAGGTCTCGCTGACGGCCGAGGAAGTCCAGAAACAGGGCGAGGATCTCGTGCTGGTCGACCAGCCCGGCATCGTTGTCGAGGGCCGGGCGTTCAAGATGTCCAAGTCGCGTGGCAACGTGATCAATCCCGACGACATCGTGACCGAGTACGGCGCGGATTCGTTGCGTCTCTACGAGATGTTCATGGGACCACTGGAAGCAACCAAGCCCTGGAGCATGAGTGGCGTGGAAGGCGTCAGCCGCTTCCTGGGCCGTGTCTGGCGGATGATCGTCGATGAACGAGCCGACGAGGTCACGCTGCACCCGACAATTTCCGACGCCGTGGCCGACGACGACCAGTTGCGGATCCTGCACCGCACGATCAAGGCGGTGACCGAGGATATCGACAAGCTGTCGTTCAACACGGCCATCAGCCGGCTGATGGAATTCACCAACGCGCTGGGACAGGCCGATCCGCGACCGCGATCGTTGATGGAACCCTTCCTGTTGCTGCTCTCGCCGTTTGCCCCGCACCTGGCCGAGGAACTCTGGTGCCTGCTGGGACACGACGGGTCATTGGCCTACGAGCCGTGGCCGCAATTCGACGAGTCGTTGCTGGTCACCTCGACCGTCGAGGTTCCCGTGCAGGTCAACGGCAAGCTCAGGGGAAAGGTCACGGTGGCCGCCGATGCCGATGAACCGACCATCCAGGCTGCCGCCGCGGCTGATGAGGCCGTCGCACGTTTCCTGGCCGAAAAGACGATCGTCAAGACGATCGTCGTACCGGGTCGCCTGGTCAACTTTGTCGTCAAGTGAACCACCACCGGACAACCTGATGTCCAAAGCCCGGCAGTGCCGATCATTGAAGTTGAAACGCCTCCGAACATAGGCGATCATGAGATTCAGCCCCACGGGGACTTGTTCAACAGGATGGATCATGAGTTCCACGACCCAGACGTTTCGACGAGGTTGCAGTGAATTCAACGGTCTCTCGCGACGTGCCGCACTGCAGGCAGGTGGCTTGTTCGGCCTGACACTGCCGACAATGCTCCAGCAGCAAAGCCTGGGAGCCGACGGTGGACTGACCGGCACCGCCAAGTCGTGCATCATCCTGTACTGCTGGGGTGGACAAAGCCACATCGACACCTGGGACCTGAAGCCCAAGGCGCCCGCCTCGATTCGTGGACCGTTCACACCGATCTCGACAAACGTCCCGGGCATCCAGGTCGGTGAACACATCCCGAAACTGGCCGGGATGACCGACAAGTTGGCCATCGTCCGTTCGATGTTTCATACCGACGCGGCCCACGGTCGCGGCATGTACTGGAACATGACCGGCCACAAGCCAAACCGACCGGGAAACCTGCCGCCCAAACGGAGTGATTGGCCGGGCCTGCCCGCGATGATCTCGCACTTCCGCGAATCCCAGCCCGGCGTGCCGCGATCAATCCGCCTGCCCTACCCGATGGTCGACAACGGCACGTTGCAGGCCGGCGAGTACGGAGGATTCATGGGAGGCGCCTACGATCCAATCGTGGTCAAGACCCCCAAGGGAACCGCCTACGGCGGACGTTCACGGGACCTGGGCTCCCCCGTCCTGGACCTCGCTTCCGGAATCGACCGTGATCGATTCCGACGGCGACGATCCCTGCTGGGACAGATCCAGTCTCCGGCCGTCAGCAACGGTGACCCGGCCACCAGTTCCTTCGGCCACTTCCACGACCTGGCAATGAACATGCTGGTCAGCGACCGGGTCCAGAACGCCTTCGATCTCGACACAGAGACACCCGAGTTGAAAGCACTGTACGGGGACCATCTTGGTGGCCAGAGCTGCCTGCTGGCGCGCCGACTGGTCGACGCCGGCGTCCCGGTGGTGCAGGTTTTGATGTCGGCCAGTGATCTCAACGGAGGCAAGGGGGACCACTGGGACACCCACGGAAACAACTTCAACCGTCTCAAGGATCGCCTGCTGCCGGTGTTCGATCGGTCGGCTTCCGCCCTGATCACCGACCTGGACCAGCGCGGCCAACTCGACGAGACGCTGGTCCTGATGATCGGTGACTTCGGTCGGACCCCGAAAATCAATGGCAACGCTGGCCGTGACCACTACCCGTTCTCCTTCACGGTCGTCCTCGCCGGGGGCGGCATCCGCGGGGGGCAGGTCTACGGCAGTTCCGACGCACACGCCGCCCATCCACGCACCCTGGCCGCCGGCCCACCTGACCTGCACGCCACGGTCTTCACCGCGATGGGAATTCGTCCCGACTCGCTGATCCACGACAACCTGAACCGGCCACACATGCTGACTGTCGGCCGACCGCTGCCGTTGTTCTAGGATCCACGCGCTACCGCGTCACACCGGGACTGGGACGTGTGGCCGTCCGCGACACGTCGTCGCTCAACAGGTTGCTGGCCGCTCCCACCAACCGGAATATCATCGACGCATCCGCGGTCGTCTTCTCCGGGACGTCGGGCCAGTCCGGTCCCGCCAGCCACTCCGTCGCTTTCGTGTTCCCGTAGGCGATCGTGACATCGAATCGGTTCAACCGGACCGTCATCCGCTGGCGACGGCGATCGAGCTGGATTGTTGTCTCGTGAAATCCCGGACGTCCAACCCGCGGTCGCAGAAGCCTCAGTCTCAGTTCACCCTCCCGGTGAACCGCCTCGGACGGGTACCAGCCCTTCTTGATCACCAGGTGATTGACCACCTCGGCCAGTTTCTTCCTCGAGGAGAGCCATTCCGAGGACGTGATCATTCCGGTCAAATCCTGCATCGCGGTCGGTTTGTTGGAGGTGGTGAGTTGGACAAGTCCCTTGAACGATCCGTCCACATCACGCGTGATCGAAAACCGGGGCTGTGGAAAAATCGCCTTCCCTTTCAGACGGTAAATCACGGGATCCTCGGCAAAAAACAAACGGCTCCCCATCGGGGCCGAACGGATCGCGACAGCCACTCCACCGTTTCGGACCGCAGTCGCCTCGAACTGTTTTGCAGCCACATCAAAGGAGACAAAACCGTCGAGCTTCGATCCGTTGGCCAGTGAATGCACCAATTGCAACTTGACCAGTTGGGGAGGAGCCTTCCGCCAGTCAGCCAGAACAGCCCCGAATTCGTCGACCACCGTGGACAGCCGCTGACGATGACCGGCAACCGCACCAGCCAGCCTCGTGGCCGTGTCAGCCCACTCGGATTTCTCGTGCTTGCGGGCAAACGACCTCAGGCTGGACACCGCCGCCCCCACCTCGACTCCATCGCCGACAATCGCCTCGGTCCACGCCGACCACACCACCGCCTGTCCATCGTCGGGAACCGCCTTGACCAGTTGCCGCAACACGTCACGGGCCTCGTCAAAGCGATTGTCACTCAACAGATTGTTGCCCGACACCCGTAGAATCTCGGGACGGGCACGACTGGCCTCAGGCAGACGCCCCAGGAAGTGAGTCACCAGGTCTGTCGCAACCGGCACGTCGGCGGACAACTCCTGCAATCCCACGATCTTCTTGATCGCATCGATCTCCGGATCAAAGACCAGCTTTGCCACCCGGGCCACCCCGGGCTTGTCTCGTTTGAGCCTCGAGAGGCACTGCAGTCGCACGGCCTTGTCACCGGCCAGGTCGGCCGCCAAGGCGGTCTTCAACAGGAAACCGTCATCGGACAACACCTCCGGCCCCCAGAATTCTGCCGCGCGGCGCACGCCTGATATGTACTTCCGGGCCATCGGAAGCCGCAAGCTTCCGACATTTTTCGAGATGATCCCGTCGAGGAATTCTCGGCACCCCTTGCCGTCAACAAACTGCGACAGGGCGAAACGGCCGGCGAGTGTCTTGCCGTGATCCATGACCAGGGTCGCCTTGAATTCCGTCACCGCCGCGGCCTTTCGATGTGTCGAGGCCACCATCAGGGCGTCCAGGGCAACCCGGGCCGCCCGGTCACCGTTGGCATGCGTGGCAAGATACGCCCTGGCCGAAACCAGGTACTCGTCAACTCGCCCCGCCGCCACCGCCGGCTCGGGATCCGGAATCGTTTCCACCGCACTCGCCGGATTCCAGCAACAGACACCACCCAAAAACAGCACGAGGCTCACGACGGTACGATTGTGCCGCGTCATCACTTCTGACTCCCTGGCTCGAATCCCCCCAAATCCGGCTCCATGAACTGAATGCGAGAGGGTTGTATGACGCCATCCAGATCACGGGCAAGATCAAGCTGGACCACTCGACACCAATCACCTCGACCCAACTCGCCCCACCGTTTATGCTCGATTTTGTTCCCGGACGATCCAATTGGCTTCCAGGTGAAAGATGCTGCACGCGGTGATCATGTCCGGAGGCAGCGGCACACGGTTTTGGCCGCAAAGCCGTCGCAACCGTCCCAAGCAACTCCAGCCCCTGGCCGGTGAGACCAGCCTGCTGCAACAGACCGTCGCCCGGCTCCAGGAACTGGTCCCCCCAGAACGAACGTGGGTGATCACCAACGCCGGACAGGCCGAGGAAACGCGGAACCAATTGCCGACGATTCCTGTCCAACAGATTCTCACCGAGCCTTGTGGTCGCAACACGGCCCCCTGCGTGGGGCTGGCCGCGTGGCACCTGCTGGCCACCGACCCCGACGCGGTGATGCTCGTCCTTCCAGCCGATCACCTGATCAACCCTCCCGACGCTTTCCGGCAAGGCGTACGGACCGCCGTTGAACTGGTCGACAACAACTCCCGCCGTCTCGTGCTCTTCGGAGTCACGCCCACACGACCGGCCACCGGCTACGGCTACATCCAGCGTGGCGAATCTCTGCCTGGAGCCGGCCACGGATACCAGGTCACGGCGTTCCACGAGAAACCCGATCGATCAACTGCTGGATCGTACATCGCTGCCGGTGACAGGTACTGGAACTGCGGCATCTTCACCTGGCGGGCTGACCAGATCCTGGACGCCCTGGCCCAGCACGAACCGGACATCGCCAGCGTGCTGGAGACGATCGGCCGCACCGTCGGTACCCCCGACTACGACACCTCACTGCAAGACACCTTCGACTCAATCCCGGCCCGCTCGATCGACCACGCAGTTCTGGAGCGATCTCCTGACACCTGCCTGGTGGAGGCGTCCTTCGCCTGGCACGACGTTGGCAGTTGGCACGCACTGGCCGAGATCCTGGGGACCGACTCCGACGGCAACACGCTGCAAGGCCCGGTCACGGTCGTCGACTCCAACAACTGTGTCGTCCGCAGCAACGGTGATCACCTGGTCGGTGCGGTCGGGGTCGAGAACCTGGTCATCGTTCACACCGACGACGCCACCCTGGTGGCCCACCGTGACGACGAGGAGGGCCTGAGACGATTGGTCGAGAGGATCCAGGAGCAGGGACGTGACGACCGCCTCTGAACCGATCCGCGACGAGATACCCGGCGAGGGCGCTCTCCTGGGCCTGGACTACGGCCGCGTGCGGGTTGGTGTCGCGGTTTCGACCCCCGAACAGACACTGGCCGTGCCGCTGGAAACCTGGGAACCGACCGGAGAGAAAGACGAAGACGCCCGCCACCTCGAACAACTGATCGCCGACCAGCGCGTGGTGGCCCTGGTTGTCGGGTTGCCGCTCCATGCTGACGGAACCACCAGCGAATTGTCTCGGGAAGCTGAGACATTTGCGGCGTGGATCCGCCTGGCAACCGGCAAGCCGGTGACGCTCTGGGACGAACGTTACACCTCGCGGCAAGCCGAGGAAGTGCTGCTGAGCGTCGACATGACGCGAAAAAAACGAAAGGCTCGCCGTGACATGATTGCGGCCCAGATGATCCTGCAGGGGTACCTGGACCATGCCTGACACTCCCGGCAGTTCGCAACCGAGGACCGCGGCTTCGCCTCGCCGGTCTGCTGGGCGTCGCATCCTGTTCGTCTGTGTGATGCTGGTCGCACTCGAGGCGGCCGGGTGGCTGGGCGATTACATCTACGGCTACCACCAACGCCTGTTGGCCGCATTGGCCATGATGCGGCTGAACACTCAACCCATCCCGGCGCTCTCGGACATTTCCAACGACCGCGAATTGACCCTGCGGGACGCCACCGATGGACCGGAGCCAGCCGAACCCTACAAGATCGGTGGGGTGGACATTGGCAGTGCCGGCCCCTGGTTGAAAATGCGAAAGGCCTTGCCCGAAGAGGTGGTTCGCAACGGGGAACATCGTGTCTTCGTCATCGGAGGTTCAGCCGCCTTTGGATTCCCATACCGTTACGCTGACACTTTTCCGAGCCTGGTCGAGCCCATGCTCGCTGACCAGCCGATCCGCATTCTCAATGCCGCACAGGTCGGATTGACCAGCGGCGAACTGGCTCCCGTGGTCGACCAGGCGGTGCGATTCTACAAGCCGACGACGATCGTGCTGTTTCTCGGCAACAACGAGTGGTTCCACTGGCAACCGTTGCCAAAGCCACCGCCCAGCCAAACGCCCCAAACGCAACAGCCCGGTGAGACCAGCATCAACATACTGCGGACACTGGCTCACAGCCGGGCCCTGTCCGCGGTGGAGTACGCGACAGTCCAATGGACGGTCGCCAGTCGACGCGCCCGCCAGGACGCGGCCCGTCGATCACGAACGCGGGACAACTTTGAGTCGCACCACGAGTTGATCGGTGTCGACTATGCCGTGGCCATGCCACTGCCACCGGAACGGTACGCTGCATCCCAGTGGCTGACCGTCCGGAAGAAATACCTCGACACCTTCCGATCCAATCTCCAGAAGATGATCCACTCGGCTCGGGAGGCCAACGTGTCGGTGATCCTGTTGACCGTCCCCTTCAACCCCCGACTTTCCCCCGCCTGGAAACACCGGCAACCGCATTCGTTCATCCCCGAACATCGCCAGCAGGTCACAGCAGCAATCGCCGAGGCGGCCCGGGCGGTCAAACAGAAACGATTCGACACGGGGCTGGCCACCGTCGACGACGCCCTCGAACTCGATCCCCATCCAGCGGTACTGCACTACCTGCGGGCCCAGTGCCTGGAGGGACTTCAACAGCACGAACAAGCCGAGTTGGCTTACGGGGAAAGTCGCGAAAAAATGATGGGCAACCTGGGCTCGCGACTGAGCATCAACCGGATCATCACCGAGGTTGCCAGGAAGAGCGACACGCCATTGATCGATGTCCAGGCGGTGTTCCAACAATATGGCGCCCTCCGCGAGCGGTACTACAATGTCGACCTGATCCACGATGACTGCCACCCGACACCACTGGGACACCAGTTGATCGCCGAATCACTGGCACCGCTGCTGCGTTCCGCAATCACCGGCTCCGGCTCGCCATGACCGCACCTGTCCCAGACGCTTCCGCCTCACCGCCGCGTTCGAAGCGACGCACGCTGTTCGTGGCCATCTGCCTGGTGGGAATCCCGCTGGGGCTCTCGGGGCTCGATCACCTGGTCGGATTGCTCGCCACCACGCCACCCAGGCACCTGCTCTTCCCATCGGGAAGCCGTGTCCAACACGAGAGTGCTGAATTCCATGTCGAGGTGGTCATCTCGGACCAGGGACTGCGTGACCGCGATTTTCCGCTCACTCGAACCGAACCCAGCACCCGCCTGGTGACCATCGGCGATTCATTCACCTTCGGTTGGGGTGTGCCAATCGAGGACTCCTGGCCCAAGGTTCTCGAGCGTCGCGGCCAGTTGACCGAAGAGAGTCTCGAGGTGATCAACTTCGGTTTTCCCGGCGCCTCTCCCAACGACTATTCGAGGCTCATCACCCAGGCCCTTGATCACTTCCAACCCGACATCGTGCTGGTCGGCACCCTGCAGGGTGACGACCTGATCCAACTGATGGAACAGGAACCCCAGGAGGTGCCGTGGACGACGCGAGCCCGCCAGGCGACGTTTCCCACGCTCAGTGGCTGGCTCGCAACAGATCCACCCTCCATGGAGTCCTACCGCAACGTGTTTCGAAAATCCCAGGCCTACCTGCGTTCGACGCTGACACCCGACCAGCAACACCGCTACCAGGCCCTCTCGCCGCGAGTCCGCTCGGCTTTCGAATCGGGATTGCTCAATCCATCCCTGGTCCACACGGCCATGACCACCCCGCGACGATTTCTCGATCCAATCGAAGATGGCCCTGCCTGGCAGGCTGGTGCCGAGACGCGGTTGAGGCGTTGTGTGCGGCAATGGACCGCGGCCTGTCGCGGTGCAGGAGCCGTGCTCAAGGTTGTCATCGTTCCCGATGGGCCATTCGTCTCGGAGGCCGCGGCCGCAGGAATGAGAGCGGTGGGGTACGAGGTCCCCGGGTCACTGATCACCTCCACGGTCTGCCAGGACGTGGTGATCGAGATCTGCGAGGAGGCCGGTGTCACCGTGATCAATCCTGTCCCGGAATTCCGCAAGGCCGCCAGTTCGAATCTCCCCGGTGACTACTTCGAACTCGACGGGCATTTCAACTCCGACGGCCATCGTCGACTCGGTGAATCAGTCTCTCGGTCGCTGTGGCCGAAGACCGAGTGACCCGGCTGGCTTGCCGGTCCCCGACGCGCCAGTTAGAAACGGTCTCTTCTTCGAATCGGTTTTCCTGAACAACGGGATGCACATGAGCGACCTCAACAACCGCACAGCCGTGATCACAGGCGGTGGCTCGGGCATCGGTGCTGCCATCGCCCGATCGCTGGCCGACGCCGGCTGCCGCGTGGCCATCACCGGTCGACGCCAGGAACGTCTCGACGACGTCACCGGGAACCACAACGGCCAGGTGCCGATCGTTTCCCGCGCCAGCGACGTCGCCGACCGCGACGGTGTGCACGAGTTTTTCGAATGGGCCACGGCAGAACTGGGCCCAATCGACATCCTGGTCAACAGTGCCGGCATCAACACGCCGGTCCGGTCCGTCGCCGAACTCGACCCCGCCAATTGGGACAAGCTGATCGCCGTCAACCTGACCGGCGCCTACAACTGCATTCACGAGGTGTTGCCCGGGATGCGCGAACGGCGGGATGGCGTGATCATCAACATCTCGTCGGTGGCAGGACTCCGAGCCGGCACAGTCGGTGGAGTCGCCTACAACGCCTCCAAGTTCGGCATGTCGGCGCTGGGAATCACCGTCGCTGAAGAACATCGAGAACTGGGGATACGGGTCACGAACATCTACCCCGGGGAAGTCGAGACACCGATCCTGGACAATCGCCCGGTGCCGGTCTCCGCCGAACACCGCGCGAGAATCCTCCAGCCCGAAGACTGTGCCGACGCCGTGATGATGGTCGTGCGGTTGCCCGCACGTGCCAACATCCCCGAGTTGGTCATCATCCCGACCACCCAGTCGTACAAGTGATCACCCCTTCCATGCACGATCTCATTCTTCACAGCGGCACGGTTATTGACGGCACCGGTTCGGACCGTTTCACCGCCGACATCGGTATCACCGGAGATCGGATCACCGAGATCGGCGATCTCGGTGACTCCGAGGCGACCAGGCGGTACGACGCGAGCAATCGGATCGTCGCTCCCGGGTTCATCGATGTCCACAACCACTCCGACGGCTGGCTTCTCAAACGGCCCCACTTTCTGCCCAAGACCTCCCAGGGATTCACGACAGAAGTCCTGATGCTCGACGGCATCTCCTACGCACCGGTGCGGCCCGACACCGCCCAGCAGTGGCTGTTCTACCTCCGGGGTCTCAATGCCCTGAGACTCGATGAGTACCGCGGGTGGGAATCGATCGGTGAGTTCCTGGCCCTGTTCGACCGGACGACGGTCCAGAACACGATCGGTCATGTCCCCTACGCCAACGTCCGCGCGCTGGCCTGTGGCTTCGGCAAGCAGTGGGTGGATGACCTGCAGATGAGGATGATCCAGGACGAGATCCACAAGGGAATGCAGGACGGTGCCGTCGGCATTTCGACCGGCCTCGACTACATCGTGCAGTGCTACACCACGACCGATGAACTGGTCGAGGCGTGCAAGGTGATAGCCGAGTACGACGGCGTCTACACCACACACGTCCGCTACAAGAAGGGGATCATTGATGGGATTCGAGAGGCGGTCGAGATCGGGAAGCGATCCGGTTGTCGTGTCCACATCTCCCACGTCAAGGGACGGGATGAACAGACCGTCGAGGCGTTGCTGGAACTCTTCGACGAGGCGAGCAACGAGGTCGAATTCTCCTACGAGTGCTACCCGTACCAGCCCGGGTCGACGATGCTCAACTACCTGCTGCCCTACGAGGCCTGGGACGACGGACCACTGGGGGCCCTGTCACGGCTGGCGGACCCGATTGTGCGGGCCCACTTCCGCCAGGCACTGGAAGCCTATCCGCTGAACCTCGATCGAATGACCCTGGCCTGGGTACCCGGCAAGGACAACACCGCCTTCCAGGGCCGAACACTCGACGAGTACGTCGATGAGGTCGGGCTGCCCATCGAGGATGCCCTGTACAGCCTGCTCATCGAAGAACGACTGGCTCCACTGATCGTGTTCAACGAGGGAGCAGACGAGAAGATCGAACCCCTGCTGCAACACGAAAAATGCGTGATCGGATCCGACGGCATCTACCATGACGGCGGAACCGTGCATCCACGAGTCTACGGCACGGCACCGCGAATTATCGGCCCGTGTGTCCGGGACAAAAAACTGTTCTCTCTTGAAGACGCGGTTGCCAAGCTCACGGCCAAGTCGGCCCACGCCTACGGGCTCAAGGACCGGGGTCGCATTGCACAAAACGCACTGGCCGACCTGGTCGTCTTCGACGCCGACACCGTGACCGACACGGCCACCTACGAAGATCCCCACCAGACAGCCGAGGGCATCGATCTGGTTGTCGTCAACGGCGAGGTGATCCTCGAGAGTGGCCAAACAGCCAGTTTCGATGGCCCGATGCCGGGGCGATCTCTCCGTTACGAGCGATAGTCGAGCGACCTCCTCACGACTCGCTCGCCGCAATTTCGTGTATCAATTCGATACAAGTGTCGCGGAATGCGCCACATGCTGCCTGACAGGGCATGTGATGTAAGTGATTGCTTGACAGTGCCTTGCGTCTTTTCTGTTCTTCGGCACAGTCCTTGCAACTTCTTCTGGCACACAACTGAGGAGACCTTCACTCACTCTCACTTCACACTTTCCCTTCTCCCATAGCCGGAGGAAGCAGCCATGGCCCGACAAGAATTCACTCCCACACCAGCAGAGATTCGTCGTGAATGCGAACGAATTCGTTCGGAATGGTCCGAGGACACGCTGTGGAAGCGATCGGGCCTGGAACAGTATCGGCACTGGATGCCACCGATGGTTCACATGCCCCAGACACACGAACTGGTCGAGACAATCACCGATCCGTAGGTGATTCGGCCGGGACACCCATATGAACTTCGTTCTCTCGCACAACGCGCTGAACGTCCTTGAGTTGGTGACCAAACAACTCCGCCTTGCCATCGTGCATCAGGTGGTACCACAACCGGCTACGGACCGTCACCGGTTGGACGGGAGTTCGAGGTTCCAGGGTGACCCGGTAGGTGTATCGTCTTGTTTCACCAGGTTTCAGCCTGGTATCGGGGGCCGGCGGGGCCTGCAGGTTGCGCCCGTGTTCACGATCGCCCATGTGACGCCGCAGCGTCTCAACGATCGGCCACGCGGCTGACTCCCTGTCGGTGACCACAACCTCGTCGGCCTCCGCCGGGCCAACCGGCTCGTGGGCACCAACCTGACGTCCCTGGTCATCGAGCACCTCGGTCCGCACCGTCAGGAATCTCAATTCCTCGCCTCCGGGAACACGGTGTCCGACACGACCGGTCCGCAGGCTGACGGTCACCTGCAATTCCCGCCCCGGCTCGATCCACTCGGCATCCAGTTCCATGCCCACGGCCTGCCGGATCATCTTGTCGTCATAGCCACCGGGCATCCGGTGGCCCCCGCGAGGCATGTGGCAGTCGTGGCACCGCGTTTCGACACCACCCGCGGCCCGGTACTCGAGAAACTCCTCCAGGCTGGCTTGTTGCAAGGCACCATGGAATCGATCGGGCAGGTCGAGGTCCTTGAACGCAAACTGATGGCATCCCGCACAGAATTCAGCCTGCCCGAGCGCCGGATCTTTCCGCATCGCGTGCTTGGCGATCCCCTTCTGGGTCACCTTTGTGGCGACCACGACCCCGTCACGAACATGACACCCCAGGCAATCCACTCCTCCGACCAGCCACTCCGGCTGTTGCCGATAGGCTTCGTCGAGTGACGGTGGTTCCGAGGTGGGCAGCCCACCAGCTCCAATTCGTGGTGCGTGACAATTCAGGCAGTACTGCTGGCGACCACTGCCAGCTTCCAGGCACTCGACCTCGAAATTGTGCGCCGACGCGGCCACGTTGTGCCGGCTGCCCTGCCACTGCTGGTACTCACGCTCGTGGCACGATCCGCACCAGGCGTTGGTCCACCCGGAGGGCGCACCGGTGACGACGGGATTGAGACCCTGGTTGAACAGGATGGTTGTCCGCGTTTCGGCCGGTGCCAGCACACCGCGCACCTGCCACCCGGCCAGGCCAAAGCCGGCAATCATCACGACAACAATGACTGGAACTATTCGAGCACGCATGGTCAGGAAGCGTTTATCATCCGGACCGCCCGCTTCGACTGTCAAGGAGTCACCGCTTATGATGTGTGCTCCCCGCCCCCCTCCCACACCGGGAACTGCTCGATGCCAGCCGATCTCTTTGATGTCTCAGAAAAAGTGGTGATCATAACCGGCGCGAGCCGTGGAATCGGACGGGCCGTCGCCGAGGGATTCCTCGACCACGGTGCCCGGGTTGTGCTCTCGGCCCGATCTGAGTCACTGACCGAACAGGTCGCTGCCTACGATGCGGATCAAGTGCTGGAGGTGCGAGCCGACATGGCCGACCCCGATGCCGGCCAGAGGATCGTCGAGAAAACAGTCGAGGCATTTGGGCGAGTCGACGTCCTGGTCAACAACGCCGCCATCACGTTGCCCGGAGCCCCGCCCTACGACGACGCCACCTGGAATACCACGCTGGACGTGAACCTCAGCGGGGCCTTCCGCATGGCCCGCGCCGCCGCCACGGCCATGGCCGAGACCGGCGGTGGTTCGATTATCCACATCGCCAGTATCGCGGGCATCGTCGCCATGCCCGGCAATCCATCCTACTCGGCTGCCAAGGCCGGCCTGAGACACCTCTCCAAGGCCATGGCCAATGACTTCGCCACCCGGGATGTCCGGGTCAATACGATCTGCCCCGGATACATCGTGACCGACATGACCCGGGCCAGTTTTCTCGACCCACAACGGCAGGCGGAACGATCGGCCAGGACCATGATGGGACGCTGGGGACAGCCCGAGGAACTGCTGGGGCCCTGCCTGTTCCTGGCCAGTGACGCCTCGAGCTATGTCACCGGCATCGACCTGGTCGTCGACGGGGGCTGGACGGGCAAGGGCATGTGACCTTCCTAGGCCAACATGCCCTCGACGATCTCCCCACCCACGTCGGTCAGCCGGAAATCGCGTCCCTGGTGCCGGTAGGTCAGGAGTTCGTGATCGAATCCCAGGCAATGCAACATCGTTGCCTGCAGATCATGAACATGAACGGGATCCTCGGCCGCGTGGTAGCCCAATTCGTCAGTCTTTCCAATCACCGTCCCGCCACGAATGCCACCACCATAGAACAACATCGAGAAGGCATACCTGTGGTGATCCCGTCCCTCGTTCCCCTTGGACGGCGAACGCCGGACCTCGTTCATTGGCGTCCGACCAAACTCGCCGCCCCAGACAACCAGGGTGTCCTCGAGCAAGCCCCGCTGGGCGAGGTCGGTGATCAACCCGGCCGCCGGCAGGTCGGTCATGTCGCAGTTGGTCTTGAGGTTGGCATTGAGGTTGGAATGATCGTCCCATGTCGAATGATACAACTGGACGAAACGAACTCCGCGCTCGACCATCCTGCGGGCCAAGAGGCAATTGGTGCCAAACCAGCGGGTCTTTTCGGCATCGAGCCCATAGAGGCGGTGCGTGTCGCGGGATTCGCCGGAGAAGTCCAGCAACTCGGGTCCGGCCGACTGCATGCGGTAGGCCAATTCATAATTGGCCATCCTCGCGGCAATCTCGGTGTCCCCGGTTCTCTGGCTCCTCAACCGGTTCAGATCGGCAACAGCCTGCAACCGTCCTGCCTGCACCCCACGGGTCATCCCCTCGGGATTGGCCAGGTGCAGGATCGGATCTCCACTGCTGCGGAACGTCGTGCCACGGTAGATCGATGGCAAAAAGCCGTTGGACCACAGCGAGGCACCGCCGTCGACACCATGACCGGAATTGGAGAGCAGCACGACGAATCCGGGCATGTTGTCCGCTGCGTTGCCCAACCCCCAACTGACCCAGGATCCGAATGAGGGGTGACCCCAGATGTTTGTCCCACAGTTCATGATCAACTGGGCCGGATGATGATTGGCCACGTCGGTGTAAACGCTACGGACCATGCACGCCTGGTCGGCCACGCCACCCAGGTGGCTGACGTAGTCGGAGTACTCGATGCCCGACTCGCCGTGGTGTTGAAATGTCCGTGGCGAGGCGAAGACCCGGGCACTGCCCTTGATCAAGGGGTCCTCGAGACCGGCCAGGAAAGACGACGGAACGGGCTGGCCGTGGAGTTTCCGCATTGCCGGCTTGGGATCGAAAAGATCCAGTTGGCTGGGGGCACCGGCCATGAAGATGAAAATCACGTTGCGAGCCCGCGGAGCGAAGTGCGGTTCGTGAGCAGCCAGCGGATGAGTGCGACCGGCTCCCAGGCCATCTCGCGACAAGAGGTTCCCCAGCGCGACAGTGCCCAGTCCACAGGCTGTCCGCTGCAGGAAGGCACGGCGGCCCAACGATCGTGACAGGAAGCCGGCGGATGACGTGGACAATTCGGTCACCGTGTCAGTCTCGGGTGATGAACTCGTGAAGATTCATAAAAACGCTGGCGATGACGACCCAGGCGGCCGCCTCGTCGGGCGCCGCGTGCCGCGAGGCGACTCCGGCCACACGACCGGCCGATTCGGCGGCTTCACCGTTGGAGAAGATCTGTCGCTGAGACGCCAGGTGTGCCGCCAACCGCTCCAGTTCCAATTCGGTCCCCTCGCGGCACAGACAACGCCGCATCAGCCACTGCAGTCGCGAGGTGTCCCCAGCGGGTGCCCGTTGGAGCATCCCGGCAGCCAGTGACTGAGCACACTCGACGAAAACCGGATCGTTGAGCAGCGTCAGTGCCTGCAGCGGGGTATTGGACCGTTCGCGATGAGTGCACGTCTTGCCCGGACTGGGAGCATCAAACGTCTTTCCCTGGGCAAAAGGAGTGGTCCGCTGGATGAACGTGTAAATCGCCCGACGGTAGCGATCGGCGCCCGTGCTGGGCACCCAACTGTTGCCGTACGCCTCGCTCGTCACGCTCTCGGGCTGTGGCGGTCGGACACTGGGGCCACCCACGTGGCGGCACAGCAACCCCGACACCTGCAGCGCCGTGTCACGGATCACCTCGGCCGACACCCGCTTGGAAAGTTGCCGTGCCAGCAACCGGTTTCCCGGGTCGGTTGTTTCGAGTTCAGGGCGATGGATCGACGACTGGCGATAGGTGGCACTGGTGACAATCAGCCGGTGCATTCGCTTGACCGACCAGCCGCGGTCACGGAATTCGCCGGAGAGCCAATCGAGAAGCCGGGGGTGCGAGGGCTGTTCGCCCCGGACACCGAAGTCGTCGGAGGAACGAACCAACCCGGTGCCAAAGAAGTGTTGCCACATGCGGTTGACGACAACCCGTGCGGTCAACGGGTGGCGGCCCGAGACCAACCAGCGAGCCAGGCTCAGGCGGTCACGGGTTCCGGAAGCCATCAGCGGGGGCAACACGGCCGGAGGCGTCGCATCCACCGCCTCACCCCGCACACGAAAATCGCCACGAACCTGGACGAACGCCTGCCGCGGAATCCTCGCCTCGCGCATCGTCGGCGCCCGGGTGGGCCAGGGGACTTTCGACCGGAGGGCGACAAGCTTGTTCTTGAGTTCCCCCAGTTTCAGCGCCTTGAACTGTGCCGGGTCAATCAGTTCTCCGTGGCCCAGAAAGTACAACAGCAGCCGATCCTTCTCGTCACGAGTCCGCAGGTGCACGTCACGCTTGACGATCTCCCAGCCCTCCAATTGCCCCTCGCCCAACTGACCACCCCAGACCAGGCCCAGTACTTCCCAGCGACGATCCCAACGGAAATCACGTCCCGGGCGAGCGGCCGCTTCCAGCAAGCGAGCCTCCCACCGCGCCTGCAACACGGCCAGCTTGTCACCCAGGGGCTTCAGCAGTTCGTCCCGCTTCTTGTTGTAGGTTGCCAGGGCCGACTCGTACGGCTCTGACTGGCCAGGCAACGGGGCATACAGATTGACCTCATCCGCGGTGTTCAGGAATGCATACAGCCCAAAGAATTCGCGCTGCGACAACTTGTCGTACTTGTGGTCGTGACACCGGGCACAACCGATCGTCAATCCCAGCCAC
>MDTE01205272.1_pt1 | contig 41876 bp, 32 predicted proteins | sample 811231 | NCBI WGS metagenome assembly MDTE01 (sample SAMN05326651, study PRJNA326480) | marine metagenome | isolation source: seawater | place: Indian Ocean: Red Sea | collected 2010
ATTTCTCTACAGTTGTCAAGTCCTAATTTTACCCCCATGGAGAGTCTTTCATCGAGCCATTCCCTCTCACTCATCTGATTCAACCTCCCTCCCCATGCGTGGGCGTGAACGGGTCAAGGTGATATGGCCCTTGAAGTTCGTGGGAGCATGGATGGCGAGGCAGAGGGCGTCCTAGAGGTGATGAGTCAGCAGTGGGCATCGATGGTCAGTATGGGCGGGATGTTCGTCGGTACAATCCTACTGGGACTCAGTATCCAACCGCTTTACGACATCCCAGAGGCAAGGGCATTCGGCGAAGAAGGAGCATCCAAGGGCGGCTATGTAGCCATGGAGATGATGCTCATCTTGATTTTCACGGTGGCTATTATCTGGCTAGCGCGCAAGGGCTTGGACTACATAATCAAGGGAATCGTAATCTTCGCATTAGGAATGAGCCTGTTCTACATCCTCCTGCCTTACATCTCACTGCTGTACTACCTCCTTGGAATATCTTCTTCGAATCTAATTTTATTCACTACAATAGCTGCCAGTGTGGCTCTAATGGTACTTCTAGTGAAATATCCTGAGTGGTATGTGGTCAACACCGTCGGCATCTTGGTGGGGGCAGGAGTAATCACTCTGATTGGGGTCTCGTTCGTACCTGTGTTGATTATCGCCTTCATGATTGCAGCAGCGATTTATGACCATTGGGCAGTCAATAGCAGCAAGCACATGCTGGAACTCGCTGATGCGATGATCAAGAACAAGTTACCTGTACTTTTGGTGGCTCCTAAGGAGAGGGGTTACTCCTTCATCGAAGAGGATGAAAGTGTGATGCGAAGTGAGACTCCTGAAGATATTGACTGGGAGGATCCTGTTCCGAACGTCAAGCCGAAGAAAGGCGGGAGGGATGCTTTGTTCATGGGACTTGGAGATGTTATCTTCCCCGGAATGCTGGTAATCTCAGCAGTCTCCTTCCTACCCGAAACAGGTGCAGAGATTAGCACCATCTGGGGCATCCCGATGTACGGTGACCAGTTGGCAGTTGGATTTGGTACTCTATTTGGCGGCCTATGCGGCTACGTTGCATTGATGACTCAGGTGGCACGAGGGCAGGCTCAGGCTGGCCTGCCACTGCTCAACGGGGGCAGTATTCTAGGCTATCTGATTTCAGGAATCATATTCCTAGGTCCTGCCTCTCTATGGCAGGACGTATCTTTCCTCTGATTAATGTCCGATTGGTTGAAGGCTCTATTACCTGCCCCTCGGACTGGTAATATGCTAGATATCAGCATGTTCAGGGAGCATTCCGATGTCATCCGTGCCGACCATGATAGACGAGGCTTGGGTCATGAATCCATAGATGAGGTCATCAGACTGGACGATGAGTGGCGTAAGGCTAGATACGAGGTCGACCAATTGAGGAAGTCTCGAAACGATGCTGCTAGAGGAATTGCCGCGGCCAAGAAGTCTGGTGATTCTGAGACTGCGGACAAGATTCTAGCAGAAGTTTCCGACATAGGTGCTCGGATAGACGAGTTGTCTAATCTCTCAGATGACTATCTGGACAAGAGGGATGCAATCAGAATGAGTATTCCGAACATCCTGCATGATGCAGTCCCGATTGGTGAAGATGATCTGAAGAACACTCTACACAGCATGCACGGTGAGAAATCCGAACTAGGCTTTGAGCCTAGGAACCATAACGATCTGATTGAGATGAACGGTTGGGTAGACCAAGCTAGAGGAGCCAAAGTCACCGGGAGCAGGTTCTACTTCCTACAAGGTGACTTGGCTAGACTTGAGATGGCTTTGCAGCAGTACGGTGCAGACTTCCTTATGGAGAGAGGTTACACCCTAGTGCAGCCACCATTGATGATGAATAGAGAGGCCTATGAGGGAGTTACTGATTTAGCTGACTTTGAGACCGTGATGTACGGAATTGATCCAGACAAGTACTACCTCATAGCCACCAGCGAGCACCCCCTTACGGCTATGAGGATGGATGAGGTGATTGAGCCCAGTGAGTTGCCAATCAAACTGGTGGGAGTATCAGCTTGCTTCCGTCGAGAAGTCGGAGCACACGGTCTGTCTGACAGAGGAATATGGAGAGTTCATCAATTCACCAAGGTTGAGCAAATCATCATCTCTAATCCTGATGAGTCGTGGGGCCATCACGAGGATTTGTTGGCTAACGCTGTCGATATGTGGGATAGTCTGGGGTTGCACTACCGAGTTGTCAACATCTGCACCGGAGATATGGGGACGGTTGCTGCTAGGAAATACGACCTCGAGGCCTGGCTTCCCGGAGCAGACCAATACAAGGAGGTGGTCTCATGCTCCAATTGCACCGACTACCAAGCCAACCGCTTGAGGATGAGGTATCGTACTTCAGAAGGTAACGAGGCGGTTCACACTCTGAATTCCACCGCTATCGCAACAAGCCGCGCTCTGGTTGCAATAATGGAGCAGAATCAAACCAAGGATGGTCGCGTGTCTATTCCAGAGATTCTTCGACCTTACATGGGAGGGCAGGAGTTTCTCCGGCCTCTTCACTGATTAGATTCTTTCTTCTTCCGGTTCAACCTGACCAGCAAAGCCACCACTAGGATTACGACGAAGGCGGAAAGGAATGGAATCAGGATTGCAATAATTGTCAATGCTATACTAGCCACATTCTCCCCTGTAGCAACGGCTGGATTTCCTAGTCCGAAGGTGAATGTTGAACTGAGACCCCTAGTTGCAACAGTTGCCGACTGAATTGTAGCGGACACGCCACCGCCGGCAATGATAGCGATGGCCCATTGGATGATAGGATCGGAGCCTTCGAGAACTATTGCCGTCATTGCGATTCCAGCAAGAATCGAAGCAGGGGTTGCTATGGTGTCTAGAGCACCGTCAATCCATGTCACATAGTATCCAGCGAACTCGGCTATGGTCGCTATTCCTAGGATTATGATAGCTAGAGTCGAAGTGAAAAATTCGAATTGAGTGCCTGTTAGATTTAGGTCCAAGAACCAAATTAGGTCAAATCTGGTAACGATTGAAAGAAGGAAGGGGGGCAAGAAGACTCTGAATCCAGATGCTGCTGATAGGCTAATTCCCATCAGAATTGCCATCATTACCGCGAATCCCTCCATGGTGCTTCGATGTGGTCGCCCTGTTTTAATGCAGACCCGTCAAATGACTGCAAATCTGATATCCCGCGAACTCTAGATATCTTCGTGGATACTGAAGTATTCCTACTACTGATGCTGGTGGGAGTATTTGCAGGATTTGTCGATAGTGCAGTCGGAGGGGGCGGACTGCTTCGGCTACCAGCGATGCTTAGTGCTGGCTTGCCACCACACATAGCCTTGGGAACAAACAAATTTGCATCAGCGGCAGCAGCAGCAATTGCGAGTGTAAAATATCTTCAAAGCGAAATTGTTCCTAGAAAGGCGGCCTTTATTGGATGGATATTGATGATTCTATTTTCTATAATCGGGGCCAAGGTAGTGCTTTCAATCAGTGGCGATGTTGTACTTGGAATAGTAATCATTGTTCTCTCAACATTGTTTCTCTATGTCTTGTTAAATCCTCAATTTGGTAAGGAAGAAGAAATAGAAGAAAACAAAGTAATTCCAGTAACTGTGGGCATGGGAGCTGGATTAGGATTCTATGAAGGATTTCTCGGACCTGGTACTGGTAGTATGTTGATGGTTGGATACATCAAGGGTGCAGGTTTTGGAATGGATAGGGCGGCTGCTACTGGCAGAATTTTGAATTTTGGAGGTAACATCGGTTCTTTTGCGATTTTCGCAATGGCTGCATCTGTCAACTATGAAGTTGCAATTCCATTTGCTTTAGCGAATATGATTGGGGGTTACTTAGCACCTGGATATGTTCTCAAATATGGCTACTCTCTGCTGCGCCCAATGTTCTTAGTTGTGTCAGCAATTATGATTGTAGTTCAAGTTGTGAGTTTTGTCGGCTAATCGCCCAACTCAACTAGTGTTGCACCCATATCGACTCTGTCTCCTTCTGAGAAGTTGAGTTTGACAACCTCGCCGGCCTTTGGCGCTTGTATACGATGTTCCATCTTCATGGCCTCCATTACCAGCAGTGTCTGCTCCTCGCGAACTCTCTGACCTTCTTTCACATGGACCTCGAGGATAGTTCCCGGCATTGGGGCTGTGAGACCCCCTTCTGCGGATGAGTCGCTCGAGCTACCTGGCTCGTGTCCAGTTACAACGTGGATTCTCCCATCAAGGTGGATCCACCAATCATCTCCTACCTTGGCAACGTGAGCGATGTGGGCCGAGCCATTAATCTCAACTAGAAGGCGGTTTGCCCGAGCGTCTCTAGCGATGCTAATCTTACCATGTGTGCTATCCTGTCCGTCGGCTGTGAAGCCGGCTAGATTCAGAGTGCCATCTGAATCAGATAGTTTGGCAGTATATCGGATACTAGATTCTGCTATACTCCACTCCATTCTATCACCTATGGGAATGACCTCGACAAAGTCCTGAATGGGTCACCGGGGTGTCCTGTGTGCTCGTCAACCAATGCTCCATCGCCACCAGAAGGACTCGTCCTATCTAGTCCGAAACGGCTTGCTGCTGCTGCAATTGCCACGAGTGAGGCGGGATCCTCTTCTGATTCAGAGAACTCGGATATGTCAATTGAATCGAGATAATCGGTAGTGATTGACCCTGAAACAAAATCTGGGTGCATTGCCATCTGACGGAGGAACCCTATGTTCGTGATTACACCCAAGGCACGTAGGTCTGAGAGTGCGTTATACAAGCGGCGTGCCGCTGCGGTTCTAGTAGGGGCGTGAACGACCAGTTTGGCAAGCATAGGATCGAAGTCTATTGTGACTGAATCGCCCTCGCGCACTCCTGTGTCGACTCTGATGCCGGGCCCTGCGGGTGGGCGCCACATCGCTAGTTCTCCGATTGCAGGAAGGAATCCATTTCTAGGATCCTCGGCGTAGATTCGTGCCTCCATTGCGTGCCCTGTGATACCAATGTCTGATTGGACTAGTCCTAATGGAAATCCTGCGGCTACCTCAAATTGCTTTAGGACTAGATCAACACCGGTAATCATCTCGGTGACGGGGTGCTCGACTTGCAGTCGGGTGTTCATCTCTAGGAAGAAAAACTCCCCTTTGCCAGAAAGTAGGAACTCTACTGTTCCCGCGCCTTCGTAGTCGACTGCTTTGGCGGCCATGACTGCTGCTTCTCCGATCGCGGTTCTCAACTCAGTGTTTACGACTGGGGAGGGGGCCTCTTCGATGACTTTCTGATGTCTGCGTTGAAGAGAGCAGTCGCGCTCATTGAGATGGATGCAATTTCCATGCGAGTCTGAGAGAACCTGAACCTCGATGTGTCTAGCTCCGACCAGTAGTCTCTCTACGTAGATTGTCCCATCACCGAATGCCGCTGATGCTTCTCTGGATGCGGCCTGATACTCTGTTCTGAGCATCTTTGGCTCGCTCACCGCTCTCATTCCCTTGCCGCCTCCTCCAGCGCTGGCCTTGAGTAATAGCGGGTATCCAACTCTGGCAGCACAAGCAGCCAATTGACCTAGGTGGTCGGCACCGTCTGGAACCGAGAGTTCTTCGCCCGGAATCACGGGAACTCCTGATTCCATCATCTTCGATCTGGCAGAAATCTTGTCCCCCATCGTCGATATTGATTCTGGAGAGGGTCCAATCCAGACTAGACCTGCCTGCTTCACAGCAGATGCAAATTCGGCACTCTCAGAAAGAAATCCGTACCCGGGATGTATGGCCTGAGCACCACTGCTATGCGCCGCGGCGATTATGGCTTCTGAGTTTAGATAGGTCTCAGTTAGAGTCTCTCCGGGCAGGTGGATTGCTTCGTCAGCCACCTCCACGTGCAGAGCCTTGGCATCCGAATCAGAGAATACAGCTACTCCTCTGAGTCCTGCCTCTCTAGCTGCTGTGAGTACTCTTACTGCTATCTCGCCCCTGTTAGCGACCAGTATCGCATCGAATGGTAGCTCACTCATACTAACCTTCCCCGTCCCTCGACGCCCAATCAGGGGGACGCCTCTCTAGGAACGAGGAAAGGCCCTCCTGCCCCTCTCGAGAACCTCGCATCTCGCTGGTCTTGTCTAGAGTCCATTCTCTGAGTTCTTCGAATGAACCTGTCCAAGAATCGAGTTTTTCTGCCAATCTCTTGGCCTCTGTAACTGCCATTGGCCCGCTGCTCATCAGATCGTCAATCACAGCTCCTGCAGCAGAATCGAAGTCTTCTGCCGAGTCAGCTATGCAGTTTATCAAACCGATTCTAAGCGCCTCTTCTGCCCCCACTCTGCTCGCTAACATCGATAATCTGCGGAACTCAGCGCTGCCAACCTTACGATAGACATAGGGGCCGATTACAGCAGGAAGGATTCCCAGTTTAGCCTCAGATAGGGCAATTCTGGTATTGGGCTCTGCGATGACGTGGTCGAGGCAAGAAACCAGTCCTGCACCTCCTCCTAGGGCCACCCCCTGCACGCATCCTATTGTGAAGCACGGATGCGCCCATAGTGTGTGGAATAGTCTGTCCAATCTTGCTGAGTCAGTTCGGTTCTCCTCGGGAGTCTTTGAGCCGGCATCACGCATCATATTGATGTCTGCACCGGCGCAGAAATGCTTGCCAGAAGAACGTAGAACAAGTACACGGATATGTTCGGAGCCGGAAGAATCACGCAGGGAGCCAGTAGTACCAACTGAACGTTTGGCCGTCCAGTCTAGGAGTTCAATGATTTCTGAGATGAGTTGGATATTGAGTGCATTGTAGGCCTCGACGCGTTCCATAGTAATGGTCGCTACAGGACCGTGGATTTCCAATCTGCACATACTGCACTCTGGAATTGTGTCTGCCATCATCTCATCACATCCTGAATACTCCGTAGCCCTGCTCTGGCATGTCTGCGTTGAGACTTGCGGAGATGCAGAGGCCTAGCACATCTCTGGTGTCTCTTGGATCGATTACTCCATCGTCCCAGAGTCTAGCAGAAGAGTAGTATGGGTTGCTCTCTTTCTCGTACTTGCCCCTAATCTCGTCTGGGTCGGCATTACCTACAGACGAGAGTACATCTGCAGCCTGTTCACCGCCCATCACTGAGATTCGGGCGTTAGGCCACATAAACAGGAATCTCGGGTCGTATGCTCGCCCGCACATCCCGTAGTTGCCTGCACCGTGCGAGCCTCCGATGATGACTGTGAACTTCGGCACTGGAACACAAGATACTGCGGTTACGAGTTTAGCTCCATCCTTAGCAATCCCTCCGGACTCAGCTTCTCTGCCGACCATGAATCCTGAAATGTTCTGCAAGAAAATTAGTGGGACACCTCTCTGACCACAGAGCTCTATGAAGTGAGCCCCCTTGAGTGCTGACTCTGAGAACAGAATACCGTTGTTGGCGACTATTCCCACTGGGTAGCCATGGATTCTGGCAAAACCGCAAACCAGTGTGTTACCGTAGCGCTGCTTGAACTCGTGGAAGCGTGAACCGTCGACTATTCTCGAAATTACCTCTCTGACATCGTATGGTGTTCTGTTGTCCTTCGGGATTACTCCTAGCAGGTCCTGCGGGTCGTGAGCTGGTTCCTCAGGCCTAGATGCATCGAGCCTGTGCTTGGGAGGGATGTTTAGGTTCTCGACAATGTTGCGTACCATCCTGAGTGCCTCGGGCTCATCTTCGGCGAAGTGGTCGGCCACACCTGACTCTCTGGTGTGCAGGTCGGCTCCTCCAAGATCTTCAGCTGTGACTTTCTCTCCAGTAGCCGACTTCACCAAAGGAGGTCCGGCGAGGAAGATGGTGCCATTACCCTTGACAATAATCGACTCGTCGGACATTGCTGGGATGTATGCTCCTCCGGCAGTACACGAGCCTAGTACTGCGGCAACTTGAGGTATGCCCTTACTTGACAGGATTGCCTGATTGCGGAATATCCGTCCAAAATGAAGCTTGTCGGGAAACACCTCATCCTGCATTGGCAGGAACGCCCCGCCCGAGTCAACTAGATAGATACAGGGCAGGTTATTCTCCTCTGCGATCTCTTGGGCTCTGACGTGCTTCTTAACGGTCATCGGATAGTACGAACCACCCTTGACTGTAGCATCATTAGCAACGAACATACACTCCCTTCCTTGAACAACGCCAATTCCAGTAATAATTCCTGCAGAATGGGCTCTGCCATCATACAGTTCGTGAGCTGCTAGGCTTGAGAGTTCTAGGAATGGAGTCGCTGGGTCACAAATCTCAGCAATCCTCTCTCTCGGCAGACTCTTACCTCTCTCACGGTGACGTTGAACATACTTCTCGCCACCTCCCTCCTTGACTGAATCAAGTACAGATTTCAGAGTCTCGCACAGGGTAGAATTGTGCTCAAGTCGAGAGGTGAATTCAGCGCTCTCGGGGTCTATCGAGGTTGGTAACCGGTCCATGCTCTAGGCTACCGAGGCAGCGAGTGGGACTTCAATTGAATGGAGTCGACATCATAGATGTCGAAATTATACGCCCAAAGCTAGTCTTCCGACATCGCGTAGTCCAGGGGCCATTCCCACCGTCAGAATAACTAGGGAAATCAGTAGTCTTAGGTGTTGCTGCCTATGCTCAAAATTGGCGATGGCGAAGAAGTACCAAATTACTCCACCTAGAATGAGTTTAATCACTGTGAATCCATATGCTGAGCCGAATAATTCGATTATTCTAGCAGAGAAGACGTGTTTCTCGGCATAACCGAATTCCTCGATTCCGATACCGGTAGCGATACCATCTAGGAACTGTCCTGCAACCGCAAGAGATACCACGGGGGAAGCCATGACAGCCTTGTTCCTAAGGTTCTCAATCAGGTCTTTCTCCTCGGATTCCAACTCCTCGTATTCCTCCTCTGTCATTCCTGGCGAAAGAATTCCAGCAATGTGTCCTGCCTCGGCCAACTCATTTGCTGCTGGAAGTCCATTAGTATGCATCCAGTAAACCAGCAGAGCTGGTAAACCAATTACTACGAATAGTGGCCAGATTACGACATCAGCAGGATAACTGATACCGTAGGAGATTAGTGGCCCAGACAGAGCAATACAGCCCCCGAGACCTACTAAGAAGACCGTGCGCTGGACGATTGTAAAATTAAACAGTGAATGGTTAGTTGTTAGTGAGGGAAGAAGGAGGGCTGTGATGAAGCAGATTAGCATCGGCGTGTTCTCAAAATCAGAGGTAAAAGCCACTCCACCGGCTTCAACTGAGGTATAGTAAATCACTATCTGAGTTGTAATCAATATCATAGCAGTACTGTCTGCCTTAGAGCGCATATCGTCAGGATCAAGATCGGATTTAGCTATGCGGTAACCAAATGCTCCGGCAATCATTACCCAAGCTGCAGTTTGGAAATGAATTGCAGGGCTAACGAAGAAACTCTCGAGGGATGCATCGAACATACTGGCATCCTCTACTACTTCTCCTAGAGATGCCCAGAATACATAGGGCATCAGTGCAAGAAGAGTAGCATCGCTGGGATCAATTCCAAGATGTCGTAACCATGCTGCCAGTGAGATTGCAAATAGAGCTAGTAGAATAGCATAGGTCAGAGTGTTTGGGATATTGTATCCAGCATCGGAAGATGATTCCTGTAATACAGGATTGATATAGTAGTCATACAGAAAGAGTGAGAGGGGGTTTTCAATTTCCAAAGACTTGAGAGCAATACCTGCAGTGACCACTACGATTACTCCAATGATGACATTGGTAGCCCATCTTTCGTAGTCATACATCTCCTCCAACGGATTTGCCATGACAATCCGTGAGGACTCCTACGCTTATGCGTGGCGGTTTCACTCCTCTTCGAAAGTAACAGATTCATCGTCTGACAATTCCATCACTTCAGACACTTCATCCGAATCAGAAGGATCGATTTGTGAATCTTTGTGCCGCCTTTCTCTACGCCTACGGGCCTGTGCTAGACCGGGTACTAGAGTGTCGAACTTAGACGAGTCTTGCCGAGTGCGTTCCTCAAATGATTTCAGTTGTCGAGATTGCATCCTCAGGCGCTTCCTGTCCTGCTCGAGTCCATGCAAGACAGTGCTGTGTTCGGAGCCGCGCAGAATACCCTCGATTGCAGGCGCGGCTAGGGCGATTCCATCTTGGTCTCCTATCACAAGTACAGTAGAGCCATGTATGGCCATCTCGCAGTTTGAAATCTCCTCGATAAGACTCCTGATGCGCCCGTTCCTGCCAATTAGTCTACTTCTCATCCTACGAGTTTGGTTTGGCTGCCTTCCTACCCACTCGCGGATATCGTACATCCTGAGGAAGATGTCGTCTTGAATCAACTGTACTGCTCTCCCAGGAGCTAGTCCACGGCCGATTGCTAATACTACATCTGGCATCTTCATCCTTACAATAGGGTCCGGCTCCTCTTGCCATTCTGCCATCACCTCTCCAGTCTTAGAGTCTATATCCAGCTTGGCACCACTAGCATCCTCCAGCATCTTGCGGGTTTGCCCACCCTTGCCTATCAGCACTGCAATTCGATTCTTGGGCACGCGCGCTAGCAGTTCCACGGATGCGGCCGACTCGCCCTCCCGCTTTAATCCCCGCCTGAGAATCTAGAGGTCTCTGGAACAGGATCATCGAGGACTCTAGCTAGGCTCTCGGCCAAGTCAACATTGTGCCCTTGGCGATTAATCCAATCCACTATACGGGTTACGTCGCGAACGAGGAATTCCTCAGCACTTGGGTGTTGGCGAGTGACGCTCTGTCCGGCGTCGATGACCCAAAGTTCTTGGTCGTTGAGGAGGATATTGTACTCACTGAAATCGGCGTGGACCAGATTGCACTTGTGCCAGTTGATGGAAATAAAATCAAGAAGTTCCTCGAATACCTCATATGGATTATCGACGGATATTTCCTTGAGTCTCGGACTAGGTCCCTTCTCATCACCGATGTACTCCATGATGAGGACATTCTTCAGATTATCATGAGGTTTTGGAACCCTCAAGCCGTGTTTCCTCATTCTACTCAGATTTCTGAACTCCTTGCGCACCCAGATGTTAACCAGTTCCCTGTGTCGCCTTGAAAGACCTTTGAATCTGGGATCTCCATCAATATACTTGGCTAGACCCTTGAACACGGCATTTGTAGTGTGGAAGATTTTCACGGCTACTGGTCCGTGGTTGGTGGTGGCATGGAAGACATGGGCCTCCTTGCCTCGTGCTATCGGGTAATCGATGGTCTCAATCTGTCCCTTTTGCATCAGCTTGTGTACAGCTAGCAGGGTGGAACGGTCGAATACCTGATCGAAGACTCTTCTATCTACCCACTCATACTTTCCCTTGCCCAGAACGCCCTGCAGACCATCCTCAATCTCATCGAACATACGCTTGAATCGGGGTTCTGAAATCCACTCGTGCTTCTTCTCGGCTCTCAGCAGAGCGTCGACCTCTGGAAGGTCATCATACTCATCCATACTCTCACCCGAAGAACGAGTCGATGTCTTCCTCTGGGTCGTCGGACGTGGATGTTGTCTCTTCGATTACCTCTGGCTCGGGTTCTTGGTCGGACTCATTAGCCAGAGTAGTCTCAGAGACGGGTTCTATTTCTCGGCCCTCATCCTCAGAAAATTCTGTGACTCCGAAGAGATCGACTATCTCAGGGAGTACGCCCTTACGTGACAGGTAAAGAGACTGGGTTTTGGTATAACGCATACAGACATTCGCCTTCTCGTCTTGGAAGTCCCAAGGCTGGACCACAATCAGGTCACCCTCGCGTACCCACTGGCGCCTTCTCATCTTGCCCGGGATTCTAGCGAGGCGGCTCTCTCCGTCCTCGCATACCGCCTTGACTCGTCGCCCACCAAGAATCTGATCGGCAATCGCGAACATCTCATTGATTTTCTTATTCGGGAGTTTTACACGAATTTTGTCGCTGGAGCCTGATTCCAGCTGAGCCAACAACTCAGCGTCGACCTTCTCCTCCCTACGGGCCATAGGGCCCGGTCGGTAGTCCCCTATGTGAAGTTGAGGTTACTCTTCACAATCCCATCATGGTGTCAACCGATGATGTAACCATATGGAGTAACCACTCGCTCATAGGACCGATTCCAAATAATAGAGTCAGGAAGGCACAACCAAAGATAGCCAGACGCAGAGACGGAGACTTGCTGAGTCCCGAATCGCTCTCAGGAGATTCGAAGAACATGACCAGTCCTATTCTCAGATAGTAGAATAGCGAGAGGGCGCTGTTGAGAACGATTGCCACGGCCAACCAGAACATAGGGTCAACTCCCCCGGCCCAGTCAAATATCGTAGTCGATGTCACAGCCCCGGTTCCAGCGGATACAGACACTATTCCGTTAATCATCAGCAATTTGGAGAGAAATCCGGAAAGTGGCGGGACGCCGGCTAGAGAGAGCATGAAGATGAACATCGCCACGCCGATACCTGGCTCTCTCCTAATCAATCCGTGAAGGTCCTCAATTCTGTGTCCTCTGCCATCGGCCTCCAGCATAGAGAGTACAAGGAAGGCACCTAGCTTGAACAGGACTAATATCAGAAGGTGAAAGACCACCGCGGTCAGTATCATCGAGGAAGTAGGTTCGTCTGCGAGTCCAGAGCCGATGGCTGCCATGGCTGCTAGCATGTAACCAGCGTGGGCCACGCTGGAGTAGGCCAGCATTCGCTTGGGGTTGTCGCTTGTCAAAGCAGCTAGGTTGCCCCAGGTCATCGTCAGAACCGCGATAATTGCAATCGAGAGCATCCAAATCGCCTGTCCAGATGGAGGCATGGTGACAATCAGTAGGAGCTTGATTAGAGCAACGAAACCCATCGCCTTGGATGCGGTGGCTAAGAGGCCGGCGATTGGGGAGGAAGCACCGGAGTAAGCGTCTGGGACAGCAAGGTGGAATGGGGCTGCTCCAACCTTGAAACCAAAGGCGACCATCATCAGTCCAACTCCAATCATTGCTAACGGGTCGTTTGTTTCCATAGCCGACCAAGCAGCTGCTAGATCAGTCATGTCTAGGCTACCGCTCCAAAGGTAGAGCAATGACATACCGTAGATTCCAATCGCGGAGACGACGGATCCGACCATGAAGTACTTCATTCCGGCCTCGCCGCCGACATCGGCCTCCTTGTGGAAGGCAACGAGAATGTAGGAAGAAAGCGAAGCTAATTCTAGGCATACAAAGAGCATAAACAGGTTGGTGGCCATTGCCATCAGACTCATGCCCAACCCTGTAGTAAGTAGCAGGATGTGGAAGTCGACCTGTCTGCGGTTGTCAATCAGGGCGGTGACCTTAGAGTCTGCAATCTCATCAGAGTCAGAATCTAGAGGGGCAGCGGCCTTAGGTCTAGCAGGCATCCTAATTGAGGTTGCCAAGGCCGCTAGAAGTAGGGCTGAGGTGAATAGTAGAGTGAATAGTCTGCTGAACTCATCTACATGCAAGGAATTGCCGACATCGCCTTGTTCATCTAGGAAGAGGAAAGAGGATAGTAGAGCCAAAACCAGCACTCCGCTGGCAATCATGTTGGGGAGTCTTGGATCGTTATTAAGCTTGGACCTAGTTCCCCCGATGAAGATTGGCACTCTAGTTCGAGTGAGTGGAATACGCAAGGTGGCATCTCCTAGATTAGGTATCAGAATCATCGCCACTATGCCCAAAAGCATCAGAATCTCCGGTAGAAGTAGCAGAGTAATTTCGAGGTTGATTTCAGTTAATATCGAACTCATGGCTTCCACTCCTGCGAATGCATAGCGTCAATTAGGATCTCGACTGTGAACCCTGAGCTCCAGTCAGACATCATGTCCCAGAAGATAAACGGCATGATTCCGAAAAGCACCGTCATTGCTCCGAGTACGAGCATTCCGGCGTTCTCATGCCATGTGATGTCACGAGGTTCCTCACCATGCATGGTATCTGGTAGGACTCCCTTGTCTGGGTCGTTGGATTCGAAAATCGTCCTCTGCATCGATGAGAGGTAGTACACAGCGGTAATGATCAGAGTCAGAGCGGGCAATAGTACAAGCCAACCGTATGTCATCCAGAATGCGATCATTATCGCAACTTCTGCGACGAAACCAGCTAGCAAAGGAAGTCCAAGGCTCGCCATCCATCCCAGCATCATGTGTGCAGCCAGCCACGGGCTGTGGTGAGCAATACCTCGCATCGAGCCTATTTCTAGTGTGTGATAGTGGTGCTTGAAGGCACCAGCCACAGCGAACAGCAGGGGGCTAATGATACCGTGTGCGAACATCATGAACAGGGCGCCAGCGATACCCAAAGGTTGCATCGTGGCTATGCCAAGGAAAATCAATCCCATGTGAGATACTGAGGAGTAAGCGACCATTCGCTTGAGATTGGTCTGACCCATGCAAACCCAAGCCCCGTAGACTAGGCTAGCCATGCCCAAGACGATCAGTAGTGGAATGAATTCGATTGTGGACTCGGGGAATATGGTGACAGCGACTCTGAGGAAGCCGTAGGCACCCATCTTCAGCATGACTCCGGCTAGTAGCATCGAGCCTGCTGTAGGTGCCTGAACATGAGCGTCAGGGAGCCAAGTGTGAACAGGTACGCTGGGCATCTTGGTCGCAAATCCAATTAGTAGCATTAGCCAAACAAGATTTCTTAGTCCTGCACTTGGAATCAGATTATCTTGGGCTGTCATCGCGACTAAGTCGAAGTGATGGCCTGTCAAGCTACCTAGTCCTGAAATCGGATCAGTGTGGAAATACATCACAAGAATTCCAACTAGCATGATAACGCTGGCCGCGAAAGTGTAGATGAAGAACTTCATTGATGCATATCTTCTGTCCTCACCTCCCCACATCAGAATAAGCAGGAACATCGGAATCAAGGTCAGTTCCCAGAACACATAGAATACGAACAGATCGAGGACCACAAAGACGCCAAGCAGTGCTCCCTCCATCACTAGAAGCAGTGGGTGGAACAGATGCCCTCGCTTGGCATCCCACTCGACGAGCATCGAGATTGGGATGAGTACTGCAGTCAGCCATATCATCGGGAATGACAGGGCATCTGCTCCGACCTTCCAAGTCACTCCGATTGATGGAATCAAGTCGATTGCATCGTTCTGAAGGACATATCCTCCATGAGTTATGTTGGTCCAGTCGATGTTTCCCCAATTGCCGATGAAAAGCATAGTGGTGATTACTGCCACAGCCATTGCAACACCCATACTGACGTTTCTAGAAATCCTAACCAGAACTTCGCTCTGAGAACTTGGCAGGACTTGTGGCATTATGAGCAGGAGTAGGCCTGCGAACAGAGGGAGGAGTGTAATTACAGAGAGGGGGTCGTTGATTATACGCTCACCCCCCAAATTAATGCAAATATCGAGAGCATTCCGACTGCTGCCATTAGTATGTAATCACGAGTGTTTCCAGTTGTGATGCTCCGGACCGTGGTGGAGCCGGAAGCAGAGTTGGACTCAATCTGCTTAATCACTCCGTCAATGATATTCTTGTCGAACCAAGCTGTGAAGAATGCGAATGGGATGGCAGTGTTGGCAACTATCCACTCATACAAATCATCGAAGTACAATCTCCTCTCTAGGGCCTCGGCCAACTGGGAGTTAGCCATCTCGGAGACGTCTTGTGATCCGAATCTGCTGGAGAGGTTGACGAGCCAGCCAACCAACGGGTTGGCCTCTGTGCCTACTGCAAGTCTGCCACCATGGACTCGTGAAGCCATGATTGGACCAAGTACTGCGGCTAGCAGAATGGTCGTCCAGCCGATGGTTCTGAGTTCATTATCATCCGGTAAGAAGGCATGTTTGAGAGTATCAATGAAGCCATGCACGGCAAGGTGGTCTTTCTCTCCTCCCAGATAGTCAACTGCACCGAGGAGGGTTAGTAGGAAGCCGCCGACTGCAGTAATTAGTGTGAGTATGATTAATGGCTCCTTGATCCAAGGCGTGCTCTCGTGGACATGTTCCGCGACATCGGTATTGGGTGAGCCAGCAAAGGTCATCAGCCACATCCTCGTCATGTAGAATCCGGTCATTCCGGCCGTTGCGAGGACTAGGATTGCTGGACCGAGCATCATCGGCTCCTCGTGCAGGCATGCGAGCCAAGTCTCCGCAATGATGCCTTCCTTAGACCAGAATCCACCAATTAGAGGAATCCCAATTATGGACATTGAACCGAACATCATGGCAGTAGAAGTTACAGGCATCTTGGATGCCAAACCGCCCATGTTACGCATATCCTGCGGATCGAAATCGTGGTCGTCATGATGCAGATGGTGGTGAGAGTGATGCATCTCGTGGATGACCGACCCGCTGGCCATGAATAGCATCCCCTTGGCCATGGCGTGGTTGAATAAGTGAAACATCGAGGCTCCGATTACGAAGTATCCGGCGTGGTACTCTCCTAAGTTCAAGAAAAGTAGTCCAGCGCCCAATCCGGTGAAGATGTAAGCTAACTGACTCATCGTTGAGTATGCTAGGACTTTCTTGATGTCGTTCTGGACAAAAGCAATCGCTGCGGCCATGAATGCAGTGATTCCACCTATCCAGGCTACAATGAGTGCGAAGTCCTCGAGTCCGGCCACGCCACCCACATGGACATCTACGAATGGGACCATTCGGAAGACTAGATAGAGTCCGGCATTAACCATCGTTGCAGCATGGATTAGTGCGGACACAGGAGTAGGGCCCTCCATCGCATCTGGCAGCCACACGTGAAGAGGGAATTGAGCAGACTTACCAACAGCTCCAATGAATAACATGAGCAAAGCCCAGTTGAGGTCAGATGAATCCACTAAGGCTCCTCCGACTGCGGTTGATGGGTCGTCGAAGATGACTGAGAACTCCAGCGAGCCATAGATGTCATACAGCATCAACAGGCCAACCATCAGGAAGACATCGCCGACTCTTGTTGTCAGGAAGGCCTTCTTCGCGGCTGTCGCCGCGCTTTCCTTCCAGTAATAAAAGCCGATTAGCAGATATGAGCACAGACCCATAATCTCCCAGAAAATGAACAGCCACAGGAAGTTGTCAGCCAAGACCATTCCGAACATGCCTATTGCGAAGAGGACAAACTCTCCATAGAATCGGTGGTTGCTGTCCTCGTTGATTGGATCTGTGTTCATGTATCCGAGGCTGAACCAGCATATCAGGAAGCATAGGAAGGTAGCAACGAACAGAAGCATCAGACTAACTGGGTCTATCCAAACTCCCACACCGATGTCAGCGAATCCTGAGCTGACATCCCAGTGGGTGCCATCGTGATGAAGCACATCGAAGGTGAGCCAAGAAAACGGTTCGACGGCGGATTGCATCTCGAAATGAGTTGCACCTACAACATAGTCGTAGACTATCCATAGCGCAATGCTCAGAGAGCAAGCTAGTGCCCCAAGACCAAAGATTCCTCCTTCCTTGAAGCGGTTCTTCCATGTCTCGTTCCCATTGTAGACTTGCCCTGCAACCAGTATCGCTGGGAATGTGAATAGAGGAATGACGACAATCAGGAATGCCGCTTCGACTGATTCCCAGCCCTGTAAATAAAGCAATGGAACAACCAGTATGAACGGGATGATTGGAGTCAGCAGATGCCATTCATTTCCTGACTCAGCCATGTGATTACCTCAGTTCCTCAGTATGTTAGCCTCGTCTAGAGAGATTGTTTCCTGTGTGCTGTATAGCGATAGAAGAATTGCCAGTCCGATTGCTACCTCGGCTGCTGCTATTGCGATTGCAATTGCGGTGAAGACCCAGCCATCCACATCGCTGTAGTGTGTGGCTCCGGCTACGAAATTGAGGTTAGCAGCGTTTAGCATGACCTCAATGCACATCAGAACCACAATCGCATTCTTGCGAGTGAAGGCCCCGAGAAGTCCGATGAAGAACAGTATTACTCCCAGTCCAACAATCCAGCTTGTCTCAATCATTGGTCATCACCCTCTAAGTCCCAAATGAGATTGGCCAGTCTCTCGTCACGGACAAGATATGATGCACCAATCATCGCCATTGCAAGCAGTGCGCCTAGAACTATTGTCGCTACCGACCACTCTCCAAATATTGAGACTGCGAAGTCCACAGTTGTAGGAGGAGTCCCCGACTCGCCCCACATAGGATGAGACATCACCTCTGAGAGTAAAATCAGCAGAAACGTGAATACGCCAATCTGAGCGAGGGCTGATATTCCTCTCATCAGGCATCCTCCTGTATTTGCTTGCGAGTCAACATGACACCGAACTGCACCACAAGCATTACCGATCCTAGATAGACCAGTATCTGAATGGCGGCAAGCATCTCAGCTCCTGCCATAACAAATACACCGGCCACCGCGAAGAAGGTCAACATCAGTGAGAGCAGGGAGTGTGCCACTCTACGAGCATAGACGCATCCCAATGCACCTGCGATAGCCATGGCAGACAAAATGAGAAACACTAGTGCTTCGAAATCCAATTCCATGCCTAGGCCTCCGCAGCCTTGGCGGCCTTCCTCTCGCGCTTCTTCAGTTCCTTTTCTGCACGCTTGGCAAGTTCCATGTCCACTCTCTCTTGATGAACTGCAGGGAGTACTCTAGTTCTGCTAGCATCAAACCACAGGTCCTGCCTAGTGAACCCAGACATGCCGTCATACTCGTTGGTCATGAAAAAGGACTCGAACGGGCATGCTTCAGCACACAGGCCACAGAACATACACCTACCGATGTCAATCTGGCCCGATACGATATCCTGCTCTGCGGGTGTCAGTGAGCTGGAGTCAATCGTCTCCACACCGGTACCGTCAGACCAGCGAATTGTGGCCTTATCTCCAGACAATTCAATTATCTCACCAAAGTCGTACTGCTGAGGTGCTTCAGTATGAGAGTTCACTAAATCGAATCCCTCTGCGATGTCCTCGAAGTCGCCCTTCTTCCTCGCAGCGAAGCTGCCTTGCTCGAGCTCGCTTCCGTAGCCGTGCCAGTCATCTCCTTCCTCGGCAGTGTCAAGGACATTTACCCTGACCTCTGAGGTCATGTGAAGGCAGTCGTTGGGACAAACTCTAACACAGGCCTTGCATGCAGTGCAAGTCTCCCAGATGATTCCGATTCGGCCATTGTAGTTTCCAGGGACAAACAGCCATGGTTCGAGATCCTCTAGCCTCTCGTAGGGGTACATCACGGTCACAGGTCGTTCTAGGAACGGCATGATTTCGCTAGTCTCTCTGTCGGCAGCAAACTTCTGCCAAAGCGTTGGGTGGTCCACGCCCACCCTCTCTCTTGTAGCAGGGTCGACCATCGATGCGGACTTGCCGTGGTAATCATTCCTTAGGAAGGCCAATCTTCCTAGGAATGGGACTGTCCTGAGAGCTGTTTTTAGAGTCATCCACATTGGGCGGATTACTAGATTTCTGAAGTTGGGAGTAGCGTGTGGATGTCCAGTATTGGCCCTGTAACTCATCAAATCAACTCCTAATCTCTGTGACTCCCTGGCGATGCCTTTACGATTGCTTGAGTGCTATACGGTCTGCGCTGAATCTCTAGCGCCTCCTTGTCCTCATCTATTGCGAGAATTACGAAGATGCCTCCAGATACGGCCGTGATTGTAATTGGAAGCAAGATATTCCACGGCCCGCCATCCCAAAACAGCATTCTGATTGCTATTGCCATCACTAGGTGGAGTAGTGAAAGTGGTAGGAGGTATCTCCAACCGAACTCGAGAATTTGATCGGTCCTAACTCTGTGAAGTGATGCACGAACCCATACGAAGACAGCGAACAGTCCCCAAGCCTTCAGAAGGACCCAACCGACTCCTGGAATCAGCGAGAGGGCGAACTCAACCATCCCGCCCACCCAAGGTAGGTCGGCCATAGTGTGTTGGAAGGGAGCCTCCCAGCCCCCTAGGAAGAACAGAGCGAACAGGATGCAGGCGGCATAGGAGCGCATGTACTCAGCTGCGAACATCAGTCCCCATCGGATTCCTCCATACTCTGTCCACCAGCCCTCGACAAGTTCAGCCTCGGCCTCAGGCATATCGAATGGTATTCTCTCGACCTCGGCAATCATGGTGATGAGGAACAGCAATGCGCCTAGTGGCATCATGAAGATATTCCAAACATTGCCCTCTTCTCTGCCAATCTGGAAGTCAACGATCTCGATGATATTGAACGAGCCGCTGAGAACAGCAACCCCGAGTACGGTAATCAGGAGAGGAATTTCGTAGGCAGTAAGTTGTGCTGCGGAGCGCATTCCTCCAATCAGTGTGTACTTGTTGTTGGAAGCCCAGCCAGCGAAGAAAACTCCGAGAGGAGCTACGCCAAAGATTGCCATCATGAAAATTAGAGATAGTTCAGGATTGGCCGCGTAGATGTGTGGGCCGAAGGGCACGAAAGCGAACACCATCACAGTAGTTGAGAGGATGATAACTGGGGCAACCTCGAAGACGACCTTGTCTGCATCTTTGGGAACGATATGTTCCTTGGTTGCGAACTTGAAGAAATCAGCGAATGCTTGGAAAAATCCCGGAAGTAGAAACCAGTATCCATGGTAGCCTCTGTTGTTAACTCTTGATACCGTTTCCAACTCGTGCGAGTTTCCCCATGTCTTGTTGAGTGCCCCGATGACCCAACCGATTGGTCCTCCAACTCCGAAGGGTAGTTTGTTCCACCATTCCCCAGCAGTAACTCCGCTCTCTCCAACCCACATGCTTCTCAAAGTAGTTGTAGCACCCAATCTATCCATGAGACGACCGATGAACTTCCTCTCAATGTATGGAATAGCTAGCATTGTAGTCATCATCATTCCAAAGACCACTGTGCACATAATCGTAGCATTCATGAATGCCTCAAGTGCTGGCTGAATGCTTGCGAATCCGTCCTGCATATTGAAGATTGGACCGATTGTAATTGGGTCGGGCCATGCCCAAGTGCTGGGTATGGTAACTTGCAAATCAATGTCTTCAGAGGGCATTATATCATGCACGTTGTCCATCGACCAACTGGTCATTGATTCGGTCCAGCCGACGATGTTTAACCAGTCACTGCTCGCCATAGTCTCACCTGTCAGTTTCCCCAATGCAAGGATCAAATGATCCCATTATAGCTGGGATATCCGCTACCTTGTAGCCAATCATACACTTAGCTGCGAACGGAATTGTGATGAAGATTGGTGAGCGAATTGAGACCCTGTATGGCTGCTTTCCCCTGCCTTCTCCGCCACCTGCTATGTAGAACATTGACTCTCCTCTGCTATCTTCGAAGTGGTGTGCTCCGCTCGTTCCTTCTGGGGCGCGGCTCGGAGCCTTTGCTAGAATCATCGGATCTTCTGGCTCGTAGTGAGTGTCGGCTCCACCGGGAATCTTGTCAAGCGCCTGCAGAGCCAGCGAAGCGCTGACTCTCATCTCCTCTATTCTGACCCTGTAGCGATCGTAGCAGTCTGCTCCTTTGATTGAGGAGCGTTCGACTGGAGCTGACCAGTCAAGTTCGCTGTAAACTGAGTAAGGGTGAGCCCACCGGACATCGTAGTTGACTCCGCCTGCTCTCAGATTAGGTCCAGTAACCCCGTGGTTGACCATCTCTTCGGGCTTAGCGTAGCCGACTCCCTGACTACGGACTAGGAATATGGTGCTCTCATCATATAGTGCCTCGTACTCCTGAATCCTATTGAGGAATAACTTGAGTTTTGCTCGGGCCCGCTGGGCGAATCCGTAAGGTAGATCACGCTTTACGCCGCCAATTCTAGGGAAGTTGTAGTGCATCCTAGAGCCGCCCAACTCTTGCAGCAAATCCATCATCATCTCTCGCTCCCTGAGACACCAGACCATAATGGACAGATTGCCTATGTCAGGACCATATGCACCTAGCCACATCAGGTGGCTAGCTATGCGCTGAACCTCAATGGCGATGAGTCGTATGTACTCTGCTCTCTCAGGAACTTCTACCTCAAGCAGATCTTCTGCCGCGTAAATGTAGGAGTGTGACCAAGTGTTGGCGCTAGCGTAGCACAGCCTGTCGCAGTAGGTCGTAATCTGAGTGAAGTCGCGGGCCTCGCATATCTTCTCTACTCCGCGGTGAATGTATCCCAAGTCGGGCTCGGTGTCAACTACCGTCTCTCCGTCAATCTTGACCTTGAGTGTCCATAGGCCGTGGGTCATGGGGTGCTGAGGACCCATGGAAATCCACATCTCTGCCATTTTCTCGCCTCACTTGATCTTGCCAACATCCTCGGGCTTGCGCATGAAGCCTTGGGCGTCGTCGTACATCTCCTCAAAGCCATGGTACCTCAGGTTGTGCTGCTTCTGCAGAGGATGATATCCCCTAGGGGTCTCATGAGGTAACAGAACTCGCCTCATCCCATCGTGCCCGTCAAAGTCAATACCGACTAGATCCCAAGTCTCCTTCTCATTCCAATCAGCTCCAATCCAAATATCTTGTACAGAGTCGATTGAGGGAGTTCTCGAATCTGCTAAATAGGTATGAATTTCAATCTCGACTGGGGTTCCAAAACCCCTGACTGTAGAAGGGTTCACAATGATTGGTTGTACTATTCCATCCTCTGCGGGAGGATCTCTGACACCGGTCCTAAGAAGGTGGTAGACAACCTCCCACTTGCGATTATCTTCTCCTTCCGGCCAGTGAATTCCTGTAATCATAGAGCAGTGGTCTACAGCGTGGTCTGAGTACAACATTTCTGCTAGGGTTCTCCAACTGTCAGGAGATGAGTTGACGACTACCACATGCCTAGGATGGGTTCCACTTGAGCGTTCAATAACTTCTGCCTCGACTCCTTCCAACTCAGATATTGAATTGGCAATGACACCAGCGGCATCCTTCTGGGCTGAGGCAGAGACTATCTTCCCCATTGTAACACCTCACTCGTCTCCAATAATGACTGGAGCATCGGACTCAGGTCTCACATCGTCTACATCGACACCGATTCGGATAATCTTCTGTCGTAATTTGTCGAAGCCATCAATCAGTGCCTCAGGTCTTGGTGGGCAGCCAGGGATGTAGACATCGACAGGAATTACTGTGTCGACCCCCTCGAGCACATTGTACGATTGGAAGTACGGTCCTCCTGAGATAGCACACTCTCCCATAGCGATGCACCATTTGGGCTCGGGCATCTGCTCCCAGAGCCTGATTATTGGGTCAGCGAACTTCTTGCTGACTGGACCGTTTACAAGAAGAACATCGCACTGTCTTGGACTTGATCTGAAGAATACTCCGAAGCGCTCAGCATCAAATCTGCTCGCGCCTGCTGCTGCCATCTCTAGAGCGCAGCACTTGATTCCCAAATGCAGTGGGAACAGGGACTTTCTCTGACCCCAGTTGAAGATTCGACCGGCTATAACGCCAATCACATCCTTCATTCGACTTGCCTTGAGAGCCTCGTCGGTCACATCTCCGACAACATCCACCAGCATCCTACTGTTGAATACCGAGTAATTCTGACCATCTTCTGTCATATTCACCTCAGATGTATATTCTACCTCGCTTGCGGAATACATGCCACACTCCTAGGCCCATCAGGACTGTGAAGACGGTGAGTGTTGCAAGAGCGCCAATCATCTCATTGTCGGCCATACCGTCTTGGATTGCGATAACTCCGCCAAAGGCGAGGAACATGAATGCGATATCAAAGACGAGGAATATGATGGCATACCAATAATATTGGAAGTGGAAGTTAATGTGGGCCTCGCCAAGAGGTTCTGCACCGCATTCGTAAGTTGAGTCTCTACGAATGTACAGGCTCTGGTCGGTTTCATATCCGGGCAACAACCACGATCTCATCTTGGTAGGGTCATTGGGTGAATTTCTCGGCCTGAGCAACTCAGCAGCGATGAAACTCCCTACTGGAAATCCTATTCCCACCAAGGTCATTACTGCGACTGCGATATACGCCTCAGGAACCGTAGACATAGGTTACACCCGACGGTCCCTATGGGACCGACGGGTCATTGCAACTGAATTGGGGCAATAAGCCTATCCGGAGAGGACTCCGGGGGTTTGATCAGTCCTCAAACTGATTTTCCAGTACTTCTGTAATTCTACGGTTCTCTGCCCTCGAACGGAAGAACAACACGACTACTAGGATAGATCCTAGAATGATGGATCCATAAACCAGCATTTGGGTAGCTTCCTCAGACAATCCAATGAAGGTCGATGGCATGAATGAAGTCACCTCCAAATCGATTGGTTCACCGGCTACTGGAAGTCCTTCTGGCTGGACGGTTACGGTGAATATGTAGGTATCGTCCTCAAGCAATTCGCTAGGAGGGACTACGCTGACTTGGACCTCCTTGGTCTCTCCTGGTGCAAGTTCGAATTCATCGAAATCAACATTCACGGTCCAGCCTCTCAAAGACTCACTGGAAAGAACTTCGACATCCTCAACGACATTGCCATGATTGGTGATGAATAAGGTGAAGTAGGCCTTGTCTGGCCACTCTGCACTCTTGGAATCCTCTCCCTCTAGTGTGAATCTCAAGTCGTGAATGGTCATAATCTCAACAACGATGTCGACAGTGGTCCTCTGAGCTGTATTCTTCTGGGAAGATGCCCCTACCTCGATTATCCCTGAGACACCATTGGCAACACCCTCAGAAACTTCGAGATGGACTTCCAACAAAACCCTCTCACCATTACCAATGGAGAAGGTGCCGTCGATCTCGACCCCTCCTACAGAAATCGATCTAAGCACAGATGACTCCATACCAGAGACGGTGATGACTGCAGTATCTCCTCCTGGGTAATCGCCGGTGTTCTCGACCCAGAACGAGGTTGTCATCGTGCCCCCTGGGGGCAGCGTGGCTTGGATTTGGTCCGGAATCTCCCCTGGGTTTTGTGGTGAGATGGCCATGGCATAATTGTAGTTCGATACTACGACAGTGACAGTGTGCTCATCGGCGATGTTGGTTCCATAGATGGCTATACGAGCGAGTACACTTGCCGAATCGGCATCTTCCTCACCCTCAACCAAAATGTCGAGGAAAACTGTTTGCTGCTGTCCGGGTTCTAGAACAACCTGAGTAATGGTATTACCCTGCGAATCGGAGAACGAGGATTGCCACATAGGTGAGTTGCAACCTGTTTGGTCGTTTGGATCACAGGTTTGCAACTTGAATGTATCCTGAATGTTGCCAGAGTTGGTCACATCAATTGGAAACTGCACAGTCTGATCTGAGCGCCCAGTCTGCTGAGTGGATAGAATTGACGTGGTGACGCTGTGCTTCGCTGCAACCGATACAGTCAGATCCTTGGAGTCGTAAGGATTGCTGCCTCCTCCCCTTCCAACTGTGAATGTAATCACAGTGTCTTGGACCGCGCTCGCATCCTCTGGGACAAACACTTCTGCAGTAACTGTCTCCTTGTTATTCCCTGAGTTAGCACTACCAACTGTCACCGAAGTCTGTGAGAATGAGACTTGCCAACCAGGAGGTAATCCTTCTGCTCCCACAGACATGGTCTCCATGCCGTTGCCCTGATTTGTAATCTGAACTGATAGGGTGTCAGAGGACCCTGGCTCAACGTTGTTGAGTTTGTTCTTACTGAGTGTTAGAGAAGCAGCGTGGCTTTGGCCAACGGTAACAGTAAGAATTTGCTCGCAGCCGATTGTTGTTCCAGCTCGTCCTTGTATCTTGATTCCAACCTGAGTACCAGACTCAACCGAGTCATCCGGAGTCACGCTGAACGTGAATGTGTGACTGTCTTGAGAGCCTCCGGGTTCTGAGAGAAGTTTGCTCAGAGGGCTGTCGAAGTCAACCCATCCTGAAATGTCGTGGTCAGAGTTCTGAGCTTGAGCACTGGCCGTGACTGTCCACTCCGTGTTTCCAACATTCTCTACCTCAAACGAGTTTGTCGCCGAGTCACCTGGATCAAGATTGTGAGAAGTGAGTTGTAGGTTGGGGTCGCACTCCTTGCGCTCGGGAACTTTCAGTGTCAGAGTCAAGTTATCCTCAGCCTGATCAGCAGCGTTGGGGTCATTGGTGACCGTAGCTCTGAGAATGAAGCAATGTTCACCGGCTTCAGTTGAGCTCCCGTCAGGGATGTCTACTGTGACTTCAACCGTCTCGGTGTCCTCTGGATCTAGTTGCAGGACTTGTGGGTCAACGGTGGCATCCAGTGAATCGGACTCACAGTCACTGTCAGACGTCATTTCCAGCTGGACGTTTGCCTGCTGCTCACCATTGTTCTCAACATCAACATCCCATGTGACACTGTCTGATCCGGTGGTTTCACCATCGTAAGTCTTGAGTTGCTCGTCTGTTGAAAGACTCACAGAGTAGAGTCCGCCCCCGTCTCCGGCGGTGGTGGTCACAGTGACGTCGTCATTGGCCGGAGTGCCTACGCCTGTCCCAGTAGCTTGGGCATTCACAGTGGTCTCACAATCTCCATCTGCTTGGTCATTGACAGATACTGTCAATTTGACCGTCTCAGAACTTCCTTCAGAGACTGAGACTTGGAATGTCTCTAGAGTGGAGGTGAAGCCGTTGCAGTCGTTGTCCTGTTGAGTACTAAGAGAGACTGAGATATCTTCGTCACCGTCATTCTGTACAATGATGTCGTACTCAGCTTCGTCTTCGGTAGTTGCCTCTTGAGCTGTAGGATTAGCTGAGAGGGCCACAGACACCTCTGCAGCAGCCAGTGGAGAGACTATCGAGACTAGTAAAATCGCCACTAGAATGGGGGTCGACCTAGTATGTCCCATTAGAACTCCGAGAATATGGTCCCTCTAAGGACTTCGGGCCACGCGACCCCTAGGGTCGCGATTAATTCAGGCTTCAATTAGGTCGTCGGATGAAGCATCACAATGCAGACAATTGCCCATTGAGACAATGTCACATCCTGATACCTGTCCATCCTTGTGATACCTCGCTCCGCACTCAGAGCAAGCCCACGCTTCGCCCACGAAGATATCTCGACTGCATATCCAGCAGGGGATTCCGCTAGTCTCTTCTTCCTGTTCTGATAGTCCTAATGAGTCTGCGATTTTATCCAGAGAATCAGAACTGAATAGGCTTGAGGATTCGTCTCTTCGAGAATACAGGTATACCCCACAGACGATTAGTGCCACAACGATAATTGCAACTATCGCCATTTGCAGAGTGGAGGAGTCTTGGGTATTAGCAGCTGGAAGTACGTCGATTTCAAGAGTCAATGACGAATCTTCGATTATTCCTTGAGAATCGACGATGCTCACAATCAAAGTGCCGTCACTGCCTGTGTTAGGCGTTAATCCAACTTTTAGAGTCCGGACTTCACCGGGGACTAGGTTCACTACCACTCCGTCGAGAATCAATGGATTCCATCCTTCAGGACCTGTGACTTGGAGAATATCGGAGACATGCGAGTTTCCGGTGTTCTCCAACTCTATCTGTAGAGTCGTCGCGTAACCCTCGTGGGCAGAGGGTTGGCTGATTAGTCTCCAAGTGACTCTGTCCACGTGCTCGACAAGTAGTGAAATTGGGTAGCTGATCTCAACTCCCTCGCCCTCCATCACTAGAGTGATTACCGGCTCTGAGCCAGCCTCAGCAGACAGTGGTATAACGACAGTACACCATATCTGTGAGTCCGCTCCGGGTGCCAGTGTGTTGGGAGCTGTGCAATCTTCCTCCCAATCCTCATTCGGAACCTCTAGTGAGGTGGTGATGTCCCTCCACATGGTTGAGCCTACATTTTCGATACTCCAAGCCAAGTCAAAGCCCAGTCCCCCGACTGGGTGATATTGCACTCCTAGAGGATGGTCCGCAGAGGTGCCATCAGGGAGTGCTATCAGCTGGAATTCCAGTACTGGTATGGCTCCTGAGAGTACGTTCAGAGTCCTGTTCCAGTCGAATGAGAAACCATCCTCTGTAGCGAATCGAATCTCCAATTCGCCACTAACTGCTGCTCCATTGCCCTCCAAAACCAACGAGAGTGTGGTTGAGTCGCTTGTCGGTACAGTTACTATATCGAGTCCATCAATAACTGTCCATCCTCCTGGTATGCTCCTGAGATATGGTTGCAACTCAAGTAATCGATTTCCGTGATTGGTAATCTCTATGTCAATTTCTAGAATTGCATCGGGTGCGACCTCTTGCTCAGCACCACCAGAGGAAGGAGTTGTGCTGACTTCGTCAATATCCATCACTACTAGGGAAATGTCCGCGCTCCAGGAGTCAGAGCTGACGCGTGAGTGAATAATCAGAGCAGCATCAAAAGTACTACCCGCGGGAATCATTGCACCGGGAGGATTGATTGTGATGTCAATCGCTCTCCCGGCATCCTTAGCTAGCGTGCCTGTTGAACCATGAGATGAGCCTGCGAAGGCACCTAGAGAGTCCAATCCTAGGTGCCATCCTGATGGAGAAATCAGCTCTACATCGTAGCTCTGCGCTCCGTTACCTTCGTTGAACACTAGAATCTGGAGTTGTGTCGGCTCAAGGGGACTGACTAGGAACTGATCGCCGTTCATTACGATATCAACACCGGCTAGAACTGGTACATCGAAGTACAGAATAATTTCAGAGTTCACATTATTCTCTATATCCGTGCCAGTGACTATCAATCTGTAGAGGCCTGGTGGGGGTGGGGCAGGGTGAATCATCGTCAGACTGACCTCCTTAGTCTCTGCTGGCTCAAGGTTGAATGTGTTCGAGGTTAATGAGGTGAACCAATCATATTCTACTCCATCCTGAACACGAACCGGATCAGTAACCTCAATTGTAGCATTGGTCTCGAACAGGGCTGTATTCATTAGAGAAAGTTGCCATGTAGTTGAGCTGTCAGAGGCATCCGACAGAGTGATTGATTCCTCAAACGCGGAAACCCTCACTCCTGGAGCGCTGACGATTACCGTTTGAGACAAGTAGTTGTTGGATTCTGATACCTCTTCAACCAAGCCGCTTGGATCAATGTGGAATGTGAATTCTACATCTCCTTCCTGATCGGGAGTCCAGTTCCATTGCAACTCGGTTGTCTCCCCCGGCGACATACTGATTTGATGCATTCCTAGCAAGTCCGAATCGGCCCGGGCTATCACCGAGAGATCTGCGATAGATCCTGCACCCTGATTCTTGACTGTGACAGAGATGTCGATATTCTCACCTACCTGAGGAATAGGAGAAGATATCTCAAACGAATCCTGAACGAAAGTTGGATCTGGTGTCAGGTCGTTGACATTGACACCGCGCACTGCTAGAGAGTAAGGTTGCCATGTCCTACCGCCCCCGTGTTGTGCGTCTCTTACCCTGACTGTCCAAGTTCCAGTCGCAGCATTGTCAATAAGTACAACCTCTACATTGTTGACGGAGTCTTTCGTCCCGCCTGTAACTGAGCGCCCATTCACGAAGACATTGCCCATGTAGGAAACTTGCCCATTGGGAGAAATTACCTCGAGGTCTAGGTCATTGCGTAGTTGTGTAGATGAAGATGTTGAACCAGGGTAGTCCGACCAAGTCAATACTACCTTAAGAGGCTCGCCTGCCCTAGTTACATCGAATGTGTAGTCGCTGGTCTGACCGCTTGAGAGTCGGGATCGGTCATCTACGAAGATGCCGATATCGCTACTGGGAATAAGAGAGTTGACGAGATTTATCCTCCCCCATCCCTCATCGTCATTCGGGATGTCTCGGGTGCCCATATCTTGGGCACCTAGAATCAACAGACCCTTGATCAGAGCACCTTGAGGAGCAGGTCTGTTCGTGACCTCCATTAGGTACTCTCGGACCAACACTGAGGCTCCCGCTGCAGCAGGAGTGGCCATCGAAGTACCACTGTACTCGAGATACCATGTATTGCTCCATGAACCTTCAGCACTATCGGCCTCCTGCGACTTACAAGACCTGACATAATCTCCCGGAGCAACTAGATCTGGTTTGATTCGGCCATCGTCAGTTGGTCCGCGGCTACTCCAGTAGTACATCTCATCGGGAGCACCGCTGTAGCGGTTCTTGTGACCACCAATGGTAATTACATTCTTCGCGGTACCAGGTGGGGAAACTCCCGAGTTACGGTCATTTCCTGCTGCGAAAAGAACTGTCATTCCCTGATATGACCAATATTGGTCCCATGTCGAGGTTCTATCGTCGGCATCCTCGGACTGAGTAGAGTAGCCGCCTCCACCCGAGCCCGAGCCCCAACTATTGGTGTGGAATCTTGCTCCTCCGTTGTAAGCCGAGTTGAGCATACTGTTGATTCCATAACTGTACAGTTGACCTGTGTCATCATCCTCCATTGCTTGGAAGTACAACTGCGCCTGGGGTGCGATTCCTTGGTATGTCCCACTGCTGCGGGATCCATCGCCCAAAACGGTACAAGCCACATGTGTTCCGTGTCCGTCACTGAGGTCGGCTGTCGAGGAGTCTCCGGGAGTTACAGATGTCAAAGCTGCAATACGACCAGAGAAGTCTCCGTGATCATCGTCGAGACCCGAATCGCCTACCGCTATCTTCTGCCCGCTTCCGTTGATTCCAGTGATGAATGTGGTCTCGACCGTATTTATTCCCATGTGATTCCTAGCCTGATCGTTGTGCATTACTAGAACAGGCATAGGAGCGATGTAGGCTACCGAGGGATGTCTAGTGATGTCATCGATGTGTTCGAAATGTATCGAGCCCCAAAGTCTGCCTTGCTCAGGCGACCAAGGGTCTGATAGCCATTCTGAAGCGTCGAGTAAAGAGTCCTCAAAACCGAGACCGGGGTGGTCTTGTCTAACTAGATTGATGTCCTTCCATCCTATTACTTCGACCAGTATCTCTCCCTCGCCTGATATCAGTCTAAGTTCAGGGTGAACGAGTAGAGCAGTGGGGACCTCGTGCACGGCAACGACTTCCTTCAAATCAGAAATTGAATTGAATTCGCTTGGTTTGGCCTGTATTAAGAATCCCGAAGGCGGAATAGTCGATCTGATCTCAACCTCGGCTGCATCCATTATCGCGTGTCTGGCGTCCCAGAGTCCAACTTGTCCATCTACAATGGCAATTGCTAGATCGGTTCGATAATCAGCCAGCTCTGAGTTCATCTCAACACCGGGCAGTAATCCAGCCTCTGTATAGACTCCAATACTGGAATCCGCACGGTTGGTACGGATATCCTCGTATCCGTCGTAGATCATTGGTGATCCTAGGTCCTGGATACTGTTAGGATCGGGGGAAATTTCTAACCTATCAGGACTGTAAAGAAACTCCGTCGAATCGCCCGATGAATCGTCTAGCGGCAATGGTGAGTATGATAGTAGCAGCACTGCCAGTACGAGTATCACAGAACGCTTCTGCATGGGTTTCGCCTGAGCGTGGCCGATTTGAGCGTATGGGTTCTACGAACCCATGCTGAGTCATTGTCTAAAGGATTTGAAAAGAGGACTTGTCGAAGAAAAGTTGCATGGTCCACTCTCCGACATTATGGGTCCATCTCTCGCTCCTCTCAGATTTATAGGAGTCATAGTACAGGATGATTTCAATTGTGTAATTCTCCCACACAGATGCACCATCGATTAGTAGTTCCAAATCATCACCAGAGACAGATGAGTGGGCAGGAAGGGAAGCTCTTGAGAAGTCCTGTCTGCCGACTTCCAAACCATCTGAATCGATGAAGCGGATTGTCAAGTCGACATTTTCAATCGCCCTGCTGCCATCGTTACCTAACTCAACTAGCACTACATGACCTGGGCCACCTTGGCGATATACCACATCAACAGCGACTCTGTCGTAAGGTACGACCCATGCGATTACGAACAGGCTGGCAGCAAGCATCAGCACGACCGCAATGGAAGCAAAAACTACTCTCGTAGGTGAGACGTGCTTCCTAGCGCTGTCCCCAATCCTCTCTAGTACCTCATGGGCCAAATCGGCATCTGAATCAGAGTTCTCATCTTTCTGGTTCCTAATCCTCTCCATCAGTCCCATTCAGTCACCTCCTAGAGTTGTAGCAAGTATAGTGAGTACGGCCGAAGAGAATGGCTCTACGACCATGAGGTGCTTGTTCGAATCACCCATCCCGGGGACCATGTTGAGCATAGAAAGATCTGATGCCATACCATTGACACCAAGAGTGGTGCCCGTCGGCAGGCCGCCCGCGAACTGAGCATCGAGAAGAACTCCTCTGAGATCGAACTCGGTATCATCAACAGTCGCAGATGCACGAGCAGATGCGATTATTCTGCCACCTTGTACATCATCGACCTCAATTACGCTGTAGAATGGCCCTAGCAGTTCACGGACATTTATCGTCGCTCTTTGGAGGTTCTCACCTAGGGCTTCTAGCTCCTCTAGAACCACTGGTGGAGTTGCTGGGATGTTGCTCATCCGGATGTAGAGTCTCTCAACGCCCTGACCCCCAGAGCGAATTGATAGACCGTAGGACTCCGTCATCTTAATCGACATGTAATCGGTCATTCCCTCAGCTAGAAGTATAACATCTCCTTTCTTGTTGATTGCCTTCCCGAAGGCTTCGATGTAGAGTGAGGCTCCCTCCATAGAGGCTCTGAACTCCAAAGTAGGTGAGCCTTGGAAGGCTAGAGACTTGGTGATATCAAAGTTAGTTGAAGGGGCTGTGGTCAGATTAATCCATCCTGGTATGTTGGTTAGGAAAACGGTTGCAGGCCACCATGCCGAGTCCAGCCATTGCATCTGTTGTAGCATCATAGATCCGACTGCGGTACCTTCGCGGCGATACTGCTCGGGCACGGTCATGTCGATTGAGATTGCAGTTCCGATGCTGGCTTGCAGATCTACCGATTCCGGAATGTCCTCAATCATAACCTCGGTTCTGCTACCCGCGGTTCTGTCAATCAGAAGAACATGGACCCAATCCAACCTCTCAGATAGGACATAATGAGTAGATGTGGTGACCTCGGTAATCTGACCAACAGATCTAATCTCAAACTGGGCATCGAGCCCTAGGTTGGAAGATGCACCCACAGTCAGCCCCTGTAGAGTAAGGAGTAGGTCTTGGCCATTGATTCCATAGAAGTGCACCATGAGCTCACTATGTCCAGGAATCCAGCCCTCCATTCCGATTGCGATAGACCAGTCCTCGCCCTGAGGTTTCATCTCCCTAGTAACAGAGAAATCGATCTGAGGAGGTAGGCCGGGCATCCAGACTCTCAGATAGAATCCGTCTGAAATTCCCGAGGAAGCTGCTCGCAGAGCAACCCCATGGACCCATGTTGGTGCTTTGACTGTGCCATCTCCATGCCAAGCTTCCACTGCGAGATCGAACGAGGAGTCAGCGTCTAGCATGATGCCGAAGGAGAAGTCCTGCTCCGACTCAGAACCAGTTGAGATATCAGATGTTATCCCTGCCAGAACGCTATTTACAGAGCGGCCCAAGTCGGCTATTCCGCTTATGAAGAAAGCAACCCCTGACAGGCCGTTGGAGGCGTTGAATTCGGGGACATCAAGACTAGGTCCGGACTCAGACCCAGTCGGGATTTGAACTCCGATTGTCGAAGGTAGGGGGTCAATAGAAGCAACCACGGAGAGTTGCTTACCGCCTTGTGTAGGGGCATGATTAACATCTATCCCTAGACTCTTTGTCCCAATCACGGACATCTGCGCTGTCCCCCTGCCTGCTGGCCCCGATGCGCCTTCTTCCTCAGGAGCGGTCCAACCGATACTACTCAATCCGGTGATTCTCGCAGAGATTGATGAGGTCTCCGAGACCTGATCATGATGGAACAAGAAGTGATCGCCGCTCATAGTAACTGGATCGGATGAGTTGGTAATCTGAGCCTCGATTGATGAAATAGGGGTCTCGGAAGACCACTCGGTGACAGTACCAAAGGTTGTGGTGAATGAGTCGGGTACTCCGATTATTCTAGCGGCTTGTCTTTGGTCCCCATCCAAGCCGGAGTAGCTTATTGATTCGATATCAGTTGAAGCCTGATATTCTATTCCATCGGTAGTGACATGAACGGATAGATCATCTGGGATGTCACTGAGTGTGAGTGCTTGGAAAGACAAATTATCGATACTTCTAGAGGAATGTTCAATGTAGATGAATGAGAAGTTTTCATCAGATGCGGTTCGAAGTATCGCAGTCTGTTCGTCCAACTCGTTATCATCAATCAGAGAGAAGGCAGCTAAACCGCTGAATCTGAGGCTGGCAGCCACAGGGGTAAGCGGCTCCACCATACCGTTTCTGCCTTGTACTAAATTCAGACTCATGTCCTTCGCGAGAAGTAGATGGTCGCCGCTTCCGACAGGATGGTCACTCGATCCTATCTGCACCAACAGACTAGTCAGAGGCATGTCCGTTCTAGTGACCAGCCAGTTATCGGTTAGTAAGAGGTGAATGGTTCGGCCATCGAGGCCGCTTGCGCCGTCGACTCCTCCGCTGATGACATCGACTACCGCCGAGGGTACGTCATTCAGTATGGTACCTATATCTAAGAACAGATCTACTATGTTAATCAGAACATTGTCCATCACCTTTGACACAAAGTCTAGATTATCTCCGTTGTCGAATTCGTCATCGCTGCTACTGTCTCCTAGTTCGAACGACCCGTATAGGACAAGAGCCGTGGGCAAATCCCTTGCATTGATGTGTATCTTCCTGTGATCTTCAACGGCTCCGTGTCTGATGAACCAAGAGTGGTAGTCTAACTGCTCTACTGGTTGCACGGAGCGAAGCAGTATCAAGGTCTTAGGAGGGTTCGCAGGATTGACGGGGAGAGTAGGGTCGTCGACATTCTGGCTGTTGTCGCGAGAGAAATTTTTGATACCGATGATTAGCCCCAACCTATCGGGAAGATCTCCAGGTAGTTCTGACTGTGAGCCATCGGATCCGAGCATTCGGAATACCCTCTCAATCTCTCCCTCCGACAGCGAGCCTTCAGGCATCCCCCTCAACCAGCCGAGAGAGTCGGTGACATTGCCGAAAGAGTCCTCACTAGACTCTTCAGGAGGTAACTCGGATCTGTTCTCGTGGAAGTGTATGTGCAGGTCCGCCCTCTCGTTGGCCCAATACTCAATTGTGGTCAGTCCTCTCTCGCCATCCACAATACTATTCTCTGGCAGCACACTGTCTGTCCTGATGACCACCTCAATCTCTTCCGGGATTACCACGGCCTGCTGGTTCGGATGGAAAGACAGTTCGATGTATGCAAGCTCCCACAGATCCCTATTGTCGTTATTATCGGGAGGAGAGAAGTGCAGATAGCCGAAACCAGCGGAGACACCGCAGTTCATATCCGTGTGGGAGGCAAATAGCAACTCGTCAGGTGAGTAGCGCTCCGGGCAGTCTCCACCACCTGGATTAGTAATCTCAATCGCATAGGGCGCGGAGATCGAGGCGAATGTAATTCCGCTCTGGTCCAAGTCAGGATTGAAGATTTGGAACAGAATTGAGTTTACCAAATCAGCACTGGCTCCGGTAATATCGAAATATAATCTCTCTATTCCTACTCTCAGGGTGAATTCCTCTGGTGGAACGGTGAATCTCGAGTCGACCACCCAGACATATGTCTCGCCTTCTCCAAGAGCAAGGATAGTGTCCTGTCCTGAGTAGGCGAAGGCCTTAATCAGCGAGACCACCAAGTTATCCATCTGGTTCCAATCAGGATCGTTTGAGCTGGAGTCCAATACTTTGACTTCAAAAGATATCCCTGGCTCCAGCCACAGGGTACCTCCTTCTATTCCCCATCCTCCTAGGAATTCCCAAGCTATCTTCAGGCCGACCTCAATGTCGTCATCTCCATCATTGTCGATGTCCACCTCATGCAGCAGGGGTTCCGAATTGATGTCTAATAGGGAGAGTAAAGAAGCAGAGAAGCTCACTACCTCAAATTTCTCCACTGTGTTTCCTTCAAGGTCGGTGAACTCAGTTCGAATAACGTAATCGGTGATGTTAATCATGGTCTGCCAGATATTCAGTACCTGACCGGGGGTGCCATCTTGGTTGAGCAGTAACTGATAGGTGCTGGGATGCACTGGCTCGGGGGGCGAAGTCTGTACCATGCTGATTCCATCGGTCACCGAATCGATGCTTGACAGTGGATCTGAAGGTGAAACCGGTGTGACTGAGTTCCTTACTCCCTCGATGATAGGCCCTGCTAACTGCCCAACAGAATTGCTGTCAAGCATCTCTTCTCTCTCCTCAAGAACATTTGAGAGTTCTTCGAGGATACCGAAATCATCGGATTCGAATCTTGCCTCGCCATTTACTGCAGACATTGGAGATAGGGCGGGCAGAAGCAACAGAGCGACGATGAGAACGGTGTGTGAATGCCCGGTGTTAGGAGACCTACTGACCAGCCTCACAGCGTCGCTACTCATGTTCGCACCTCCTAGAGGTGCGCTAAAGGGTATTGCCCTGCATGAATCGCTAAATTAGCAATACCTAGTACTGATGTTCAGTCGAGCGAGACTGATTCCACTGAGCCGCAATGGGGGCATTCCGTCCTAGCGGCATCAACTCCCGGAGGCATGGTTACCTCGAACTTCTCCTCGCAAGAAGAACAGCTCTGTCGGACTGTCCTGTCCGAACTTTCAGGCTCCTCTGCGGGAGTCTCGGAAGTAGCGTCATCTTGGCTTGGTTCCCAGTTTGAAATCTCATCCTCAGTACTCTCTTCATGGGAGAATTCGACTTCTTCCCTCTCAACTGCCTCGTCATCCTCGAATTCGGATAGTAAATCGCTACTGATGCTGGGGGTATTGAGGTCGGACTGTGATTGGGATGTGGTCTGCATCAGTTCAGCTATGTCGGGGTCGATTTCGGCGCCATCGTCCTCGCCCATAGCCGCGGTGATACCCTGAGTTGAGCCTGACATACCGCTAGAGAAGTCTCCGAATACCTGTGTCTGTGGTTGCTGTTGTGTCTGTGATTCTCCTCCAATTCCACCACCCCACATAGCTTTCTGCTCCTCAATGGAAGGTGGGGTGTTAGCAGGATCCTCATCATCAGATTCCTGCTCTGCAAGCATTGCTTTCATCCTTCGATTGGACATGAATCTCCAAGAGACAAGAGCGACTATAATCAGGACCAGCAGTCCGCCTCCGGCCATAATCAGGAGGTCTGTGAGGTCTGACTCGCCGGATTCGGAGCCACTCAGTACGTTAACCAAAATTTCGAACTCGGAAACTAAGCCGGCCTCGTTCTCTATGCGACAGACTACGGTTGTCGGGCCCGATGTTTCATAGCTCCAAAGAACAGAGTCTCCGAACTTGTCGGCATCGTTGCGTGAGTCGCCGTCGGAGTCGGAGTCTACTGAGTCATCGAGATCCCAAGTGTACATCAGGTTGGAAGACTCTGAGTCAGAAGCATTTGCTTCGAAGCGGAAAGTCTGACCAATCTGTAGGGTTATCTCTGTCGGATTGTCTCCAATTGATGGGGGAGTGGAGTCATACAGGCTGATTGTGGCAGTATCCTCGGACATTCTGCCTGAGTTGTCAGTCGCGCGCATCGTGACGGTGTGAGGTCCGGCCGGGTATGAAGCATCGAAGATGTGAGTGAACACAGTGGCTCCCTCATCATCACCAGAGTAGTTCTCCATTAAGATACCGTCAACCAGCCACTCGATTGTATTGACACCCCAGTTGTCAGTTACTTGGCCACTGAGAATCACATCTTCTCCGTAGGTTCGCTCAAGAGTGGCTGTGACGCCTATACTGACTTCCGGGTCGGAGATATCTGCTACCTCGATGTTCTGGTATACGCTCGCGCTGCGAGCATCCGTTGCTACTACAGTTAGTCTGATAGTCAATGAATTCGGATTAGACCAGCTGACATTTACAACTGGGCCTGTGGTATCATCGACGCCGTCGCCATCGGTATCCCAGCGGAAGCCCGAGTCAGGAATCTGTTCGGAGTTGTTAGGAGTCTGCCGGGCATCTAGCATCACTGTGGAGCCTACATCAACCACTTCTAGTGAAACATCGGAGACAATGATTGGCTCTAGAACTGGTGTGAGCGAGAGCATCACTGTTACAGCAATCGATTCTGTACCTGCCCCTCCTCCTGCTGGCCCGGCTCGATTGTCGACCACTAAGTACAGATCCTCTCCCTCGTAAGTCTCTGTGGCCAACCACACCATGTCCCTGTCTTGGGTTATCAGGAGCATGTCGGATCCTTGAACACGAGAGGCGGCCGTGCCGCCCTGCTCGTAGGTATCTACTTGGGAGGCGGTCATCAGAAACACATCAGGAGCGCCTTCCATAGTGTTGGCCTCCATCCTGACCTGGGTTCCCGCATCGACTACGAAGGGACCGTGTAGGATTGAGTGTTCTCCTGGGCTCAGTCTGACTATAGTGTCCGCTAGGGTGAATGGCCCTGGTGTGACAGATGATGAGTCGAGTGAGACTGAAGCGATTGATCCTCCTTGGGCACCACCACCCATATCTTGAGGGTGAGCTAGGTTGTCAATCACCAGATACCATCGGGTCGGGTCTCTGTCATCTGGGACAGTCCAATGCCAAGAGCCTGTTCCGTTGAAGTTCTCAAACACTGAGTTCCTTTCCCAAATTGCATCGCTCCTGTATGACTGCTCGTTCTGATAGACTGAGATCGAGTTAACTGAAAACAACAGGATGTCTATGCTCGAATCAGTAATCAGGTCGAAGGAGTGGATCTCACCTGGTTGCAATTCTCCTAGATCTACCCTCACACAGGATTGATCATCGACATTCCAGTTTGCTGGCATCATCGATAAGTCTGCATTGATGCAAGAAATCACTCCCTTAGGAGTGGCTTGCGTCGGAGGGGCGCTACTGACTAGCAGTAGGACGATTAGGAAGGTAGTGGCGGCTCGACGCACACAGAACGGTTCGCCTTCTGCTTTTGAATCGTATCGCAGTCGCGTTCATCCAATGCTCAGGGTTTTCCGGACTTCTTCGTCGGCTGCTAATCGTTAGAGCGGGTGCTCGAGATTGTACTATGAGGCATTCCTAGGGACTGGAGTAGGTGGGAACCACCTGAGAATCATCACATCTCCGATTGAGCGGATCCAGTTCCATGGAATCGCAACATGTATCCTGCCTTCGACTAAGTCAGCGGGTGGATCAGAGACGAAGACGTGGGTGCAGCGCCATCCATCTGTCTCGATAACAGTGTCGTGCACGGTCCCTAAGAGTCTGCCATCCGGCAGGATGACCGGAAGGCCGCGAATATCGGAAACCTGGCAATCCGCCATGACCCGCGCCGATGTTGAACAGGCATCAACCTGACGGAAGTGAGATGCTTACTTGCCACGGTTTTTGTTGGCCTTGAGGCTGGGCCGGAGCTTCTCTGCTCCCTTGCCCTTGTTCATCAGACCACGGCCGCGCTTACCTGCGCTTGTCTTGCCACGGAAGGCTCTGCCACGGTGACTGTTGCCACTTGAAATCCATCCGTACTGCTTATCGGACTTGATTGCAGGATGAGAAGGGTCCAGTAGGATTACTTCGTAGAACTTGTTCTTACCGTCCTCTCCGACCCAGTAGGAATTCAGAACCTCGAGGTTTGGGTATCGCCTGCTGACTCTCTCCTCCGCCATTCTCTGAATTGACTTGCCCATTGTTATCTTCTTGATACCCGCCTTGGAAGGCTTGCGCTTCATGTGGACCTTGCTCCTTCTCAGACCTCCACGGCGCACTCTAGTCCTAACTACAACCACACCTTGCTTTGCCTTGTAGCCCACTCTGCGCGCGGCGTCTATACGCGTAGGACGATCAATTCTCTGATACACTGGCTCTCTCCTCCAGCCCGCCATGCGGTCACGTCGGTATCGGGGTGGCAGAGATGCCTTGGGAGTTTTCCACAAGGAACGAACATGCTGTTGTACACCCATTGTATCTACCTCAAGCGAGCCGCCGACCAAACTCTCCTTTATGAGGCTGCCCACATTGCTCAAAGTGCAGTAGATTGTGTTATTGGTACCCACTCCCGGATTGAGCCGAAGTTGGTATTTGTGAGCCGTTTCTGCTTCTGAGGGAATTGGCATTTCAGTGCTTTGAAGATATTCGAGGTAGCAGAACAGGGACTACGGGGCGGCTGCTCTCCATGTGTTCTGAGGTTGGGAGGATAAGACCAGACTGTTCAAGATGGCAACACAGAATTGAATAACCCCCGTTATTTCATTAATTTGGTTAGAGATGAGTGCTAGCAGATCGGGTAAAAATAATTCTCCATTCAGATATCCGGGAGGGAAATTCTACGCCCGTAGTAAGATCCTTGAGTTGATGCCGGGAGACATTGAAAACTACTGTGAGCCATTCGCAGGGGGCGCATCCATTTTCTTCGCTATGAATAAGGCCGGTTCATCTCATCTCAATGACCTAGATACTGAATTGATCAACACCATGATTGTTATCCGAGACTCGGTTGATGACTTGATCGAACTTCTTGACGGAGTCGAAGCGACGAAGGAGAACCATGCACACTACAAGAACGAATACGAGCCGAGCAGCGATATTGAACGGGCATTCCGTTGGTTCTACCTAAATCGTACCTCCTACTCAGGGATCATGAACATGAAAAACTGTTACTGGGGCTACGGTGAAAAGTACTCTATGCGACCGGAGAATTGGCCTGCGCACCTCAGGCAGGTCTCGGACGTGCTACAAGGAGTTGAGTTGACCTCACTGGATTTTGAGGAGGTGATCGATGGGCTTCCTGACGGGGCATTCTGCTTTGTGGATCCGCCTTACTTCAATGCCGATCAGGACAAGTTCTACACTTGTTCATTCACCCGCGACGACCATATTAGACTCAGAGATGTTCTGAAGCGTAACTGCGAGCGAATCAAATTCTTGCTCACCTACGACAACACCGACGAAGTCATTGAATTGTATATTAATTGGGTGCACTCTATTCTAGATCGAGAGTGGAACTACACAATCGCTCGAACTGATGACCAACGAAGGGGCAAGAAGCTGGCCGATGGTCACAAGGGTTCAAGATCCAAGGGGAAGGAGGCCTTCATACTCAACTATCCTGTAAAACTACAGACCAAGTTGGAGGGAGTTTTGGATCCTCTAGCAGAGCCGGAATCAGAGTCCGAGATGTGAGGTATCACAATATGGTGTGTAGATTCTCAAGTGTAACCCATGGTGGCCTAGGGTCAATTCCTCCCTTTGGATCAAATTCAATGATTGGATAATTAGGAATAAAGCCACAGTTAGCATCCGCACATTTTCCTCTAGTGCATTGAATAGAATTCCTTTCTAAGGCCTTTATTGAATCACCCCGTGCAAAGAAAATAGTATTGAAGCATGATTGTTGGTCAAGGCCATTCATTCTGACGAAAGCCTGACCATTGCCTTTGTTTATCTGATCGGGTCTAAAAACGAATTTGCCATTCTCGTCTGTGATGTAAAAAGCGTTCGCCAAACTTGTGGCTACAATATCAAACTCGACCCCTCGGTATTGGTCATTATGTATTTTCAATACCGATTCGGGATATCCCCAGATTGGGGATAATTCAGCAATTTTTGCTGGACCAAGGGTTCTCGAACGCATGCATTTAACTCTAATCATCGGAGTTCCATTTTTTATCATGAATGAGCCTTTTTTTGCTAATTTACACTCGATGGACCATTCTCTACCACTATGAGGATGCGTGATTTTTACATCTATGTCGTGCAACCCAAGTTGAGCATTCATGTAAGGAGTGCTGATTTTATATTCAGTGGGTAACTTTTTCCTTAGCAATCTTGCTAATGAGAACTCAAACGCTTTTCCTCTGATCATTGGTATGACTTTAGGGTCATCACAAATAAGATGAAGATCCTCAATTGGAATGTTATGTTCGATGCAAAATTCATTCAGACTGTCGAGCCAACTATCTTCCACAAATCGATTGCAAGAATTCAACAGAATAATGTTTGGCATATATTTCCAGATGATAATGAAGGAGGTATTTACCTAGTCTTCTGGGTTAGCGTGATGAAAATTGGTCCGCGCTCCCGGACTTGAACCGGGGACCCCCTGATGGCTGCCCACAACCAAGTGTTTCCAGTCTACAGTCAGGTGCTCTAGCCAGCTGAGCTA
>MDTE01147459.1_pt1 | contig 41829 bp, 21 predicted proteins | sample 811231 | NCBI WGS metagenome assembly MDTE01 (sample SAMN05326651, study PRJNA326480) | marine metagenome | isolation source: seawater | place: Indian Ocean: Red Sea | collected 2010
CCAGGAAATACGACCTGTAACCGTGAAGGGCGAGGAGTTGTTCACACCCGTAAGGTCCACAGGTTCGGCAACCACAGTCAGGAGGTCAGGTCCGTTCGGGAAGATACCGTCACCACCAAGGATGGAGTTACCCATCTCAATGATAGAACTAATATCGTACGAAGTAGCACCTGTACCACGCTTACCAGTGTTGTCGATTGTACCACCAGCAGCACGGAAGGAGAAGATCTCCAGACCGCCCGCGTAGGTATCATCCACCGTGTGCTTAATCAGCTGGGACAGTGACGGAGGAGCCACGTCCAAGTAGGTGTCAGACGACAGCGACGGGTTCAGGATCAGTTTAACCTCACACTCGTGCGTGTTCACAACGTCAAGAGAGTTGAGCTGCAACTGCATTCGGTTGATGATCTCACGTTCACCCAGTCCACCAGACAGGGACGAGTCCACAGAAGGAGACAGGCGAATAGACACCAGCGGAATCTGTGAAGGCACCGTGTTATCTGTACCTGCGACTGCACCAACCGAGAAGGTGGTGGAAGAAGGAACAGGCGGGTTACCCAGATCACTGTAGATGATATCATAACCTCTGTTGTACTGGAACGTGGTGTTACCGTTATCGTCGATGTACAAGAAGTCCACTTCCAGGCGACCAGAAGAGATTCTGGAACGATAGATAGCGCGACCATCCACGAACCAACCGTTACCAACAGATGCCTGATACACGGTAGTACCCTGTGTCAGTTTACTGGCTTCAGAGGTCGGGAAGTACGTTCTGATGTAGAAACGCATATTACGCGACCAACCTTCACCAACTTGCCACTGCGATCTAACAATCGCGTTTTGGTTAGTTGTTGCACTCTGTGCAATTTCGTTGGTGAACTTCAGCAGGTTACCAGATGCAGTAAACAGGTACGCTTTGTCACTGTCAAATCTACCATCGGTGATAACAGAAGTACCCCAGTGGAACAGGGTTGGGATGTAAGTCGGAATACCCACGTTTTGGATCTCGTAACGAGCAGGCAGGTTACCAGATCTGAAGTATGCCTCGGTCAAGCGGTTGTTGTGCTTGAACTCGTGGATGTACTTCACGTGACCATTCTGATCCTTGAATCCGAAGCGGATCTTACCAGCACCATACCAGGAGTAGTCCATATACGCCATCTGGATCTTGGTAATGTCAAGAATAAATCCAGACTTACCAGAACCATCACACTTATCAACGTTCCAATCACCCTGAGGTGCTCTGGTGTCGATTGTCTTAGTCAGAATGATGTTAGAGGCGGTGATACCCTTGTACTGAGGCTGAATAATCACCTGGTTATCGTTCACGATACGAATAACCTTGTGGGACTGACCACGGATAACGATGTACTCATTCTCTGCAAGCTGAGACAGGAATGATGTATCCGAACCATCAACCACGTTAGAGCCCTTAGTCACAGAAACGCGACCAGTCAGCTGTGTGGTAGAAGAACGACGGACACAGTTCAGAACAGTACCATCGTACTCGAAGAACATACCGTTCTGGAAGTCGTACATACCGCAGCGAACGTTGGAGTTCACCCAGTTGATGACGTGATATCCAATGAAACCACCAGCAGCAGAAGACTGCGGAGCAGAATCTAAGATATACGTGAAGGTAAAGGCGTCAGATACAGTAGCAACAGTGAAGGAGCCATTGTAGTCAACGTCTGTAGCGTCCACGAACTTGATGTTCGTACCAACCTCAAGGTTGTGAGGCAGCTTCGTCTCAACGATAACGCGGTGGAAGGTTGTTCCATCAACGTAAGGTGAGTAGTAAGCGCGAACAGCAGGGTTCTTCGGACAGAAGTTGATAGCGAGTGAACACTGGATACCTTTACCTGACTGGTAACGGAAGTATCTACGTGTCTGTCTCACAATCTGACCGTCTGGAGACTTACTGGTACCGATTTCCATACCACCGTCAAACGGTCTGTGGAGGAAGAATCCATCGGGTCGCACGTAAATGGCGGTGTCGATGAAGTATTCGGTATTACCAGCGGAGTTAACCTGACCAGTCGTGAAGGTAGCATCAGCATCAAGCAGAAGCTCGGTATCGTCCTTGATAGCGGCGATAGTGGCTTCAACGATGGAGAATGTACCCGTGGAGTTGTTGTTCACATAACGGAACGCATCACCCACTTTGAAGTAGCGTGTGAAGTTGGTATCTGTACCAGTGATGATACGTGAACCAGTCTGTACTGCAATAGTACCAGCACCAACCACGCGACCGTCCATATTGGTATGGACCAGTTTCTGCAGAGGAGTCTGCGAACCGCCAGAAGTAAACTGGACGTTAGTACCAGAAAGGGCAGCAGTCAGAGTCTCAGCCAGTTTGATGTGATCTTGGTCAACCACGATCACAAAGTAGTCACGGTTGTCAACCAGACCACCGATGGTAGTACCACCAGCATCCTGATAGATCAAACGCTGACCAGTCTTCATAAAGTGATTCTCAATGCGCAGGGTGTGGTCAGTAGTATCAACCATACCGCTGTTACCAGTGTCACGTGCGTCGAACGTCTTCGTAGAAGGAACGATCTGGAACGGAACATCGATAACGAGTTGGGTCTGATCCTTGACCTGAGACACATTGTAGGCACCGTCAGTGGCACCGAACGCAGCAGTCTGGTTCTCGAAGACCTGTGCACCAGAACCTGCGGAGGTAATATCAACCTCACCGCCAGGATGGTTGAATCCAGGAGAAGTACCAAGAGCAAAGCGATCATTAGAGGTGACCTTCACATAGTACTGAGTGCTAGGTGTCAGGTTACCAATTGCTGTACCAGCAGTGGTGTAGAACAGACGCTCACCATCAGACAAGTTGTGGTTCTGATAGTAGAAAGTGTTTCTGTTCGGGTTCTGGAACACACCAGTCATACCGTATGTACCACGTGCGTCGATAAGACGATACGGGGAAGAACCTGTAGAAGGCTTAATACGGAAACGGTTGTTGTCCACACGCTCAACATACACAGTCGCTGGCATAGTCAGCGTAGCGATGTTGTCGTTATTAGAATAGTAACGAGGATCGGAGCCAGAGATTCTGGTCATATCGATCTGGTCGTTAGTAACGGCACCGTGGTCTTCCACATAGAAGGTGTCGTCGTCATTCGTACGGTCCTGCACGAACATCAGGTAAGAGTTACCATAGTAGTCGTGGTTCCAGTTCCAAACCCAGGAGCCGTGACCTCTGTAGTAACCGTTCCACCAGTCATAGCGATAACGGAAGTGGAATCCAGCACCGTGGTCAACAGACCAGTTATAGCGATAACGGTTAGAACGATAGTGGTCTCTATCATACAGAGGGTTCCAGTTACCGTTTGTCAGTGTGCTGGTAGACTCAGGAACGTTGTCGTTATAGTTCCAACCAGGAGACCAACCCCAAATCGGGTTACCACCTGTGTACCAGTTGTTGTTGAAGCGACCGTCGTAGTTGCTATTGTTCAGGTTACCAGAGCCGTTATACTGGCGACGGTTCATCGTCAACCAGAAGGCGCGGTTCCACTGAGAGTTAGAAATACCACGGTTGTTGCTAACGTCAGCGAAGTCACGACCCGAGTGGGTAGCGTTCTCAGAGTTAGACATCCAGCGATAACGCCAGTACCAGTCCCACCAAGGCTTGTAGTCAGATGCATACTTGTGAACCAGGGCAAACGTGTGCTTACCGTAGTTGTAAGTAGCAGGTGTACCTTGCAGTGAAGAACTGTCGTTCGTCAGGTTGATGATACCGTTGCTGCCAGGGTTACCACCGTTAACAGCAGAATAACAAGCGTTAGACAGTTTAATAACTGCAGTACCGCCGTCAGCAGAAGAGGTAGACTCAACACGGGTGTAGTACACACCGTTACGCTGCAGGTTCTCGACACACTCGTCACCAGCAGGGGGATAATACAGAAGGGCATAACGGGAACGCATATAGTTCGCGTTAGTACCTGTCAGGGTGATAGTCTTATTGGTGTAGTCGATGTTAGAATCATCGAATTCCCAAGTAGCAGTAGGCTTATAGTCATAAGGCTGATACTGCGTCATATCAGGGTTGAGAGTACCAGAGAAGGTATTCTCATAGTCGATCACAGCGCGACCGTCAGCAGCCTGAGCAGTGGTGTTATTGATCGACAGGATCTTCGGAGAGATCGTGTTCACGAAGTACAGTGCGGTACCATCAGAGAAACCGTTCTCATAAGTGGTAGACAGCACCACCTTCGTGGTGGTAGCAGGTGTGAAGTTCAGTTCAAAACCAACGCCTGTGTTACCCGAGTTTGCATCATATGCATACAGGGTTGCAGGAGTGTTAGAGGTAACGTAGATACGAACATACGAACCAGCAACACCCTCAGTACCGTTCACATACACACCATCGGTGTATGCACTACCACCGCCGTGGATACCATCGGCAGTTGTGGACACACGGAACGGGTGACCGATGTTGGATGCATCATCCAACTTAAAGATGTACATACCGTTCTTGTTAACCACGAACGGCGATCCACCTGGGATGTCACCATCGATAGTGAAGTAATCCTGACCACCAACGTTCTGAACAGTAACTGTATACTCGAAGGTATCAGCCACAATACCCTTATCCGTTTGCAGAGAGATCGCAGAACCCTCGTAGAACAGACCAGGAATAATAGATGTATAAGAACCCACCACGTTAGCCGAGATCGACTGAGTGGCACGTGCCTTATAGGTAAACGTGGTCGGACTAGGTACAGACTGAATCAGGTAAGAACCTTCAGCAGTTGTAGTTGCAAGACCTGTAACCACAATAGGCACACCTGCAGTCAGGGAGTGCTCATACTGTGTGGTAACAGTAATCGAGTCTGAGTTTTCCTGAGTCTGAACTGAAGTGATGTAAGGAATCGTCGTGTCACTCGTAGCAGAGTAAGTAGACGGAATATTGTTAACAAGCTGAAGAGTTTCCCACTTCGTTGCCTGCGGACCATATTCAAAGTCCGTGTCAATCATCGTCTCAGGGTTTGAAACTCTGAGTTTGGACACAGGGTCAACAAACGTCTCAGAAGGTTCAAACGTTGTAGCATCTTGCTCAACGAAGATCTGGAGTTGATCAGTTGCGCTCATCGTGCTGGTATCAGTAGCCAGCGTGATGATAGTTTTCTCGAAGTCCTGGTTATAGTCACAACCAGTGGTTGTGGCAGTAGGACTGAAACCCTTAGTAGGGTCAGAGAAGTTGTAGAGAATAACGTTATCAGTAACGTTAGTAATCAGAAGGAGTTTCTCCCCCTGAATATTATCCTTGATTGTGACCGTACCACCCGTAAGTGTATTAGGGTCATACGGTACAAATTCGTAGTCGGAGACTAGTTTCTTTGCCATTGTTTAGAGCCCTAGATTTTAAATATGAAAATCAGCCACCGAGTGCGATGGACAACGCCGCGATCTGCGATGTGATACCCACACCACCGATCTTGAATGTTTTATTGGTACCTGTGAGGTTCACGTCGCCGCCGATGTCCAGGTTCCCAGTGATGTTTCCCGTTGCGATATTCCGCAGATTTCGAGAGCCGTCTACTACTTCAGTACCAGCAACGGACAAGCCGTTTTTGGCATTAAAATTTATGTTTGACGTTGCCATCGTGGTTCCCTTTCCCCCGATAGTATCGGATATAGGTTTTCAAATTCTATTTATAGGGATTACACATTCATTGTGAAACGAGTGAACTGAATAAACGTTCCAACAGTTGCAGTCGCTCTGACTTCTAAATTACCGCCAGTCAGTTCGACAGTGAACGTAGCAACAGCACTCGATCCAGTATGCACATCACCAAACATTGTGACGAATGCATCTGTACCATTGTGGGTCACGATAATCTCACTAGTAGAAACATCACCACCGTAAGAAGCGTGTACAAGATATTTGGCACCTCTAACATTAGCACCAACCAGAGTGTCGAATGCTTCTGTAGCAGCAGTAGTTGTTACAGTCCCAGCAGAAATACCAGTATAATCAGTAATGTTAATATGATCATCAGCATTGTTAGTCTCGATCATAAGACGTGTTGCAACTCTAGCCGTGCTGCTGCAAAGCAGAGCACCGTTAATGCTGGTCTCACGATTGAGTGTGACACCTACATTAGTTCCAGTCAGGAATGCGTTTGAACTCTGACCAGAGTCGTAGAAATTAACTTGAGAGCTAGCAGAAACAATGTTAGTGTTTCCTCCAGAAACTCCAAAAGTTACATTGTTATTCAGGATAGCTGTCCCAGAACCAAGTTGGATAGAACCATTCAGTGTTCCGTTATCCGCCTTGAGAAGAAGATTATCATCGCTACCTGTAATCGAAGCGCGATCAGCAGTAGTACCCCACTGTAGAGAATTAGAGGCAGTCAGTTCAATGTTACCAGCAGAAACGCTGAGACGATTGCTAGGAGATGCGCTACCAATACCAACACGGTGATTGATTTCGTCAACCACCAAAGTAGAACTATCAATAGCAATAGGACCATTGACATTCAATCCACCCATTGTAAAGGTGGCACCGTTGTTTAATTTAACGGCATTGATTGTACCATCAGAAGGCTCACCAACATCAACAGTATCACCGATAACAAGACCGAAAAAGTCGCTACCAGGTGTCGGAGGATCGGAGAACGTAATCTGATCGTTATTGATTTGATAGGAAACATTTGCTTCCTGAAGAACACCACCAAGAGAGATGAGCATCTGCAAAGGCGAACCAGGGAAAATCACCTGCCCACCAACACGTAAGTTGAACGTGACAGCCACACCATTGAACTGGGTAGCAACGTCATCCAACTTGCGGATGTTACCAATTTTGGGAGTAACGCCTAAGTACGACATCTGTCTTTATAGTTTAATTAGGTGATGATAAATTTACCGTCTGTGCCAGGAGAATTCTGTGCACCACCAACGCCAGCAAGTCCTCTGTTAGCGTCAGCATTATTAGCAGGCGTTTCGTTATTGCCTACTGCTGAAGAACCAGCGATGATACGTGTCTGATCAATAAAACCAGCACCGCCACCACCTCCGTGACCGTTAGAGACACCTGAGCCTCCACCGCCACCTCCGTAGTAACCTCCACCGCCCCCGCCACCAGGGTAAACTAGAAGTGCTCCACCTCTGCCACCCGCAAGAGAGTCACCAATGACTGCATCGGTATAACCAGCGAAACCTCCCTCAGTTTGGGAACCTCCGCCACCACCTCTTTGATCAAAGAGTTGACCGATTTGACCATTAGATCCACCACCAGCACCGCCTCTCTGATCGGCACCAGCACCACCACCACCAGCAGCAATCAATAGAGCATTTGACTGAACTGCAGAACTGCGGAATACTCCAGTGAAACCTCCACCGCATCCACCATAGTAGGATCCTTGGAGACCACCAAGAGCACCACCACACTCACCACCAGTAGTGACAGAACCTGAAGATCTAGGATCTCCACCACCGCCAACACAGATATAATACTGTAGGTTGTGGAGTAGTGTTAAACCACCTGCTGTATAACCAGCACCACCGCCTATACCACCTACTTCAGAACCACCTGCTCCACCAGCACCCCACATTGAGAATTGAACATTAAATACAGCATCGTTGGCTACAACGGTTTCGAGAATATATTCTCCTCTGTTCAATACAAGTGAACCTTGGGAGTCAAGGTTGTGGTTGATTACTGGATCGCCGTTTTGAGGTGTCACACGAATAGTGCGGACAGCTTCAAACGGAGTGTTTCTAATTTTACTCGTATCGTAAAAGGGACGCAAATGTCCCTCGTCGGTCATATTGTCTAACCGACTTTCGTAGTTCAGAGTTTTGAGACTACCAATACGGAAAGGCATTACGACTCCTTATCGCCAATTAAGATAACGGTGACTTTGTTTGCTGTGTCAGTCAGACCATAGATTGCATCGTTCTCATCTTCGAGAACAATGGGGTAGTTCAGTTCAACGTAGAATGTTTCACCAGAACTCAGTTCTTGTCTGATAAACTGTTGGGGCTTAGTTGCTGCATCGACAGTATCGAGTGCACCAACATTATCTTCTGCCAGATACAGGTTCACAGTTTCAGTAGTGGTGTTGCCATTGAAAACGACAAAACCCTTGAAATATGTTTTTGTAGCTGCAGGGTTTACATAAATCGTACCAGCAGTGCCCGCTGGGACGAACTGAATGTTCTTCCCATTGCCAGTAAGTTTTCCTCTTGAGAGAGCCATTGTATGCTGTATCCTCCTTGGTATTTAGCTGAACAACCAGATGTCCCGCATTTCGTTGCGGTCACTGAATTCCATATTCACGGTTCCATCGATATTGCTGCTAGCAACCACAAGGTTGTAACCAATATCAGCAACTTGGGTAGCAGGAAAAATAACGTTACCCAGACGAATCCTAGAAGGTGTAGTATTATTAGGATTAGCTTGAATAGAAACCCCGTTAATAGTTGCATTATTCAGGGTCTGTGAATTTGTAGTGCCACCAGTAGCATCTGCTTTCAATGCAATAGCATTAAACACAGATGTAGAGAAGTTAGGGTCATCGCCTAAGGCTGTAGCTAACTCCTGTAATGTATCGAGTGCGCCAGGGGCTGACCCAATGAGGTCGGCAACTTCCTGACGAACAAATGCTGTAGTAGCAATCTTAGTGGTGTTATCGTTTAGGGTTTGGGTAACACCAGTAGAGTCGGATGCAATATTAACAGTAGTTCTATTAGAAAGACTACCAATAGAATTTTGCGTGGTAATATATCCCTGAGTTGCCACAAGGATATCAGTAGTAGTGCCGCCAGGATCATCGGCAAAAATATGGAAGTCGTTACCATTCTGGATTAGTCTTGTCTTACCGCCAGTATTTGACGACTCTAACGTAATCGTCGGAAGCGTCTGTGCTTTTACTCTAAGACAGTTGCTAGTATTAGAAGCACCGTCAATGTCAATCTTGAAACTAGGAGAGTAATTACCGACGCCAATAGAGCCGTAGCAGTCAATATCTCTGACATTTACATCGTCCGTGTTGAGGAGTTCAACAGCACCAGATCTTCCGTAGAAAGAAGAAACAGCACTGGTAGGTCCGACCAGGGACGAAGAGAAACCGATATGAGTGACTTCGATGACAGATCCAATAGCAGGAGCATCGTCAAGACGTAGTACTAGGTTTTGTTGAACCAGAGTATAAGCATCTTTATGCTGCACCAGACCATCAATGGTCACCAGAATCGCCTGAACATTTGGCGGTGCTTTGGACATCGTGAAGTCTTCTGAGACTCCATCAGCCGTGAATGTTTCGGAGAAAATCTCCGAACGATCCATATTATTGACGACTGAGTTCTGAACCTGACCGAAGAAAACATCACCTGCAGCAGGTGCTTCGGAAAAATAAATTCTATCTCCCTGAACCCAGAATGATCCAGGGGCGTTACTGGCACTAGCAGTGTTAGGTTGCTGCATAACACCGTTCAAAGAAACGGTGAGTTGCATAGACTGAGCAACAGTAACTAGTTCGTTGTTTGTAGTACGTAACTCAAAGTTGTTAGTAGATCCGTCGAACTGCGAAGAGATATCTTGGAGTTCTTTAATCTTAGATACGTACGCTTCGGGATTAAGTCCAAGATATGCCATTAGACGGACACCTCCATCACACTGGTAATGCAATCCAGAGATGAGGCTGTGTCACACTTAACTAGGATTTCATCTCCCAGTCCAACTTCGACCTTTGTAACAGAATCTCCACTACTGTGTGTAGTAGGAGTGGAGCTTGCTTGTGCTCTGTCCACATTCAACGTGGTATTACCTGCACCAGTTGTAGCAGTGACCTGCATAATCTCATTATTGACTTTGATGTAATCGTTCTGAGCAAACTTCGGACCAGTGTTATCGCTGACCGTAATACTCACGACACTTGCAGATGTAATGTCAGCTGACAAGGTATCAGTCACAGCAGGTGTGACTTCTCGATATGCATCTTCGTTAAATTCCAGGATAATCTTTTGACCCTGCATCACTTCAAATGCTGAGCCTGCTGGAATGGGGATATTCCTAACGATGAACACGTCATCTTTAGGATACTGAGGATCGATAGAGTATGCTGGATACCTATTGATCTTGACCTCGGCAATCACCGCAGTCTGTGTGGTATTGGAAAGGTTACACCCAATAATCACAGTTTGCTTCTCGGTTTGAGTGCCCTGAAGTTCAACTGCGTAAATGGAAGTGTGGGTAGTTCCTACGCCCGTTTTGGAAGTTGAGATAAATTTATTTGCCATTTTTTATTAACCGAGTGCGATAGCGAGTGCAGTAGCGTCAAGACCTGCTTCCACAGACACACCGACCTGGGCAGCAAGGGTATTCACCTCAGCTTGCAATTCGTTGATAGCGTTAACGAGGTTTGCTTTATTTTGTGTAGTGAGGTTCAGGAGGTTACCAATGGTAATATCCCGAATCTCGTTAATAGCGGCAACAATACTAGATTTAGAAGTAGTTGTTAAGTTTGAAAGAACACCAATAATAATGTCTTTCGTTTCATTCAATGCAGCAACTAAACTGGTGTGATCTGCAATGTTTGCAGATAAACTAGCCAAGTTACCGACATCACTATCTAGTTCATTGACTGCATCAACAATACTAGTGTTGGTAGCAGTCGTCAGTTGATCAAGATCTTTAATGATGTTGTCAACAATGTAGTTGATTGCCTCTACAACATTATCGCGATCATTAGCGGGAATTTCTCCTGTAATGTTCGCGATAGGACCTAACTCAGTATCCAATTCAAGCAGACAATCAGTAATTGTCTGCGCCACAAGATTATTGGCGACAGCTTGAGCAACGATTTTGCCAGAAAAGTCGCCATTGTCAGAACCAATGTCGTTGATCTCCAGGCGCTGCTGCTCAAACGTATATGTTTTTGCTACGTTTCTGACAGTCATTCGAGATAGGTCAATCTAGTGTCTTGGATTATTTATATCAAGCTCTGACAAGTGATCTGTAGTACTTGATTGTATTCACAGCGTAAGTCGGAGTGAATACGATTTCAATGTTGGCACCATTGAACTGAGCAGTAATAGTACCCAGTCCACCTTGTGCCAAAGAACCAGAAGTCATAGTGGCATATTCTTCAATGAAGATGTCAGTGCCATCGTGCATAATCAGAACTTCTTTAGCCTGAACATATGCACCAGACTTGACTTGTACCACATATTTGCCACTGCTGTAATCAGCGTGAGCAAACGAATCAATCACAGCAGCGGCGATGGTTGCAGTAGTTGCAGAACCAGCATCTTGACCGTGAATGTCCTTAACCAGAATCAGAGAATCTGCTTGATCGTTGTAACGAATCTTTTCGTCACCACCAAGACAGAGACCCATCTGGTCGGAAGAGGGACGGTAGAATCCATTGTCCTGGTCCAGGAAGAACGAAATGCCAGGGATAGATTCTGTACCATCGCCAGCACCTGTGAAACCAGACAGGTTAGTCAGTCCGTTACCATCACCAACAAATGCAGTAGCACCAACAGTGCCATTAACTTGCAGGATTTGAGCCAGCGCATTGTTCGGATCTTGTCCAATACCAATTTTATTGTTGGTAGCGTCAAGCTTGAACAGAGCAACGTTAGAACCGACAGGCTCCATTGTCACTACAGCACCGTCAAAAGTAACAGAAGAAGAAACACCCGAAACAGTAACGTGTGTTGCTTCGAGATCAGAAAGAAGAGTGCCTGTAGAATAAGTCAGGTCACCACTGGTAATACCAGTGAAAGAACCAGTACCCAGAGCAAACTTGTCTTCAGATTCGTCGTAGCCGATGAAAGCATTGTCACCAGTACCACGTTCGATAACAATGCCAGCATCTCCAGTAGGAGTTCCTGTAACACCGTTACCAAGTTCAATCAGTTTGTCACCAATAACAGTGTTAGTGGTGGAGACTGTAGTTGTGGCACCCAAAACATTCAGGTTACCATTGATAACGACGTTGTTTGCAACTTCGAGATCTTCTGTTGGGTTGCCAACGCCAATACCAACCTTACCTTGACCAGTAATGACCAGGGCGTCGGTCAGAGTATTGAGGCTAGATCCAGTGGATCCACCAGCAGGAGAAGTTTTCAGTCTGATGAAACCACCAGATGCAGAACCTGTACTGGCACCACCAGCAATAACAATATCTGAACCAGAGACGTCAGTTCCAGAAGCATCGTCTCTAGAGACCTTACCAGTAACGGAAAGGGCAGTTGCAACAGAAAGAGCATTGAAGCTGAATGTTGCTGTAGTATCAACCTTGGGAGGAGTGACAGCACCATCTCTTAAAACGGTGGTGTCAATAGCCTCTAGACCTCCACTACTGCTCAACTTTGCAGTTGTGATGGAGTTGTCGGCAATTTTCAGGGTGGTGACTGCGCCATTTCTGATGGTGGAAGTCGTCACCGCCTGGGTGCCTACACCACTATCAAGTTTGGCGTCACTGACCAGTCCATCATTTAAACCAGTTCTCCTGACTCGTGTAAGCGCCATTGTTTAAACTTAGTTTCCTATGTGATTATTTATAGTTTGGAAATGAGTTCCTTTAATAGACCCTTGATTTCCGCAACCTCTTGTTTGAGGTTTTGGATCTCAGTGTCATTGTTGATGCTTTTGTAAGCTAATTCTTTTTGCTTTTTATACGCTTCAAAGGAGCTCTTATCGTGATTGATAATAGCTCCTGTATCGTCACGGTGGAAGTCACCGTGACCTTTTACATAACTATGGTTCTTAGCCCACATTTCTGCGATAATTGGTAACATCAATAAGTTGCGATTGCTCTAATGTCTCTGATTCTCGGAGGCATAGCAGGATTGCGAGACTTCATCACAACCTTAATAGCAAAGGAGTTGAAGTCTTTTAATCCACCAACAGTGAAGGAGTATTCCTTAAAGTCGGCTTCGGATTCTGTAGTCGGTGAAGAGTTAGTTCCTGTAGAAGGTGCTACATCTTCATCTGGGTTACCATCTTCATTGAAGTAACTCCAGTTAATCTCATTAAAGAAGATTTGTTGTGAAGCACGCTTCGTCTTAAACATAACAGTCACGTCGTCGATTTCCTGCAGAGCCGCAGTCATCTTGACAGTAATACCATTACCAGGATTCTCAAGAGTAATTTCTTTAGTCACATAATTTGCAACGTTAGAAGAGTTCTTAAGTCTCTCAGGTGTAAACAGGTATCCAGCAGAGTCATAAACATTCTTGATTTCCATAGGAACATTGAATGTTTCATTGACAACATCAAAACCATTGTCATACTGGAGGGTGCCCGTATTGACAGCGCCAACCAGATCACCCTTCACGAAAGAAGCATCGTTAGAGGTGAAGATGAGGCGATAGTTTTCTTGGTTCCAGCGAGTAACTGTACCAGTCTTAGTATTGTCTTGCTTGGCAATACCCTCACTAGGATCAATATCGAACTGTGCTAAAGCCATATTTCCAGTGAGCTTAAGTGGCAGGGTGAAACCTGCAGCAGCACCAGAAGAAGGATTGGTAGTAACACCATCAAAGTTCCATTCCTGGTTGTAACTAGAAGAACCACTAAACACAGGTTCTTCACCCAAGAGGAAACCATCACCTTCGATGATTCTCACATACATCTCACCAGGAGAAGATGCATCCCAGTAAGACAGAACACCTTTAGTACCAGATGTCTTACCAGTGATAATCTGACCCATACCGTCAGTAGTTTGGAAAGACTGAGCAGAACCCAGAGTCGCAGGAGTGCCAGCACTGTCGCTGAATCTCAGAATGACAGTCTTGTAGAACTCAACCTGCTGAACTTTCTTACCATATCTTTCTTCATTACCAGTAGGAGCCTCTACTCTATTAGTAGTCAAGACTGCCTTAGGATTCTTAAGACTAATGATGGGAGAAAGATTGGGGTTAGTTGTCTTCAGGGTAGCAGCAACTTTCAGAGACTTCTGATTGCCCATTCTTTGAGCAAACAGTTTTTCATTCAGTTTACTGGCAACAACACGTTGAGTTGGGAAGAAGAATTCCTTATTAGGAATAACTCTCAGAGGATCTGCTGCTGTGTAGTCAGTCACATTCTCTCTGGAATCAATAGGCTTGATCAGAGCAGTGGTAACGTCAGTTTCAAGTGTAGTCTCTGGATAATCAATTGTGTCAATCTTAAAGATTGCCTTTTCGTACTTGACTTGTCCAAGAGCCCTACCAGCATATCCACCACCGATGGCAGAACCGCCAGCAACAGTTGTCATACCAACTGTGTAGAAGTCTATACCAGCATCGATCACAGGCAGGATTTGATTGTTCAGTGAAGCAGTAGAATAACCACCAACACTGGTGACATCCTTCATTGCCACAAATGAACCTTTGCTCAAACCGTGGTTCTTATGGTTGATCTTGATAATCTTTTGGTTTGCACCGAAGAGTTGACTGGTTGTAGTACCGCTACCAGCAGTGCTAGTCTCAATAGGATTAGACTGAAGGTTCTCATAACCCATATCACCATTGACCAATTCGAGGACACCAGACTTAGTGGTATCGAACTGAGCACGATGCATATCGAATTTCAGATCTTCGTATTGGTTCGCGGTCCAAAGATTGCTATTCTGGCTCTTAAACAGTGAACCAAGAAGAGGCTGAGTAGTAACTGTAGAGTTACTGTTAATCTCAGTTTCGCCAAGGCGAGAGATGAACGTCTGGTACTGAGTGCTATTTGTCTCGACGACAAGAGCGTATTCACGGTCATTTTCTAAGTAAACAGGATATTGGAAAACAAACTTAGTAGGAACAAGTGCTTTTGCATCTGTAGCAACACCCATTCTTACAGCAGGTTTATTATACTTGACAACAGCAGTAGCATTGGCAAGTTCTGTAGCAGAATTGCTGACAATCAGAACACTCGGAGGTGTGGTGTACTCACTACCGCCAAGAGTAGCAGCAATTTCGTAAACCTTCTGATCAGTAATGCTAGGTGTTGCAGTTGATGTAACACCACCAGGCAGTTGAGGAGATTCAACTGTGACGGTTGTAGAACCTGCATAACCATCACCAAGATCATTCATCACGATATGAGAAACATATCCAGAATCAAGAACAATTTCCATCTTAACGATGTCATCGCCAGATCTTGCATTGTTAGCGACAGTCAGTGAAGTAACAACCAGAGGTTCGCCAGGGATGAAGTCTTCCTTGTTATGATCGCTCAGAATCAAAGTATAGACTTGTGTAGTAGCCAGTGTGAATGTATTATTCACAGCAGGAACTGGTTGATTCTGTGAATCAAGAACTCCGAGCAGAGGACCCTGTGCGTTAGAAGTATCGCCTTCAATAATTTCACCCTTAATCAGGCTGTGAGATCCGCTAGTGATAACACGAATATATGTGTTGGGATCCATCACAACGGTAGATCCAGGGATCACATTCTTGCTAGGTCTACCAGCAATAGTGTCAACCATCTTCACTGTGACAGGCAGAGATGCGTCTTTCTGCGAGAAGTAAAGATCAACAGAAGATGCAAACACACCACCATCGAAACTTTCGACTCTAAATGTCTGTGCCATCGGGTCAACAACAGAGACGTCAGGGTTGAGAACGTTCTCTGTATACTGAGTACCATCATTGCGGTCCTCAGAGTCAATTTCTTCGACGGAAATAATATCGTTAGGAGCAGTATCCTTGATTGCTTTGGCTCTAAATGTGATGGTTGCGAATGTTTCTGCATCATCAGCATTAGTAGAACTACTGGTGAACTTGATCTTCTTATCGCCCATTGGGAAGCGAAGACCTTCTCCAGCATCAAATGTCAATAGATTGATGTCATCTTCATAATTTGTACCCTTGGTGGGCTTTCTACCACCAGGCATCAGAAGAATACCAGTTGCAGAACCAGAATCGTCAGTAATTAGATTGTCACCCCAGTTTCTAAGAGAAGAACCAGGTTGACCAGAATAGTTACGGTCAGGAACCAGGTAATCTGCAAGAGCAATACCATCAATAAACGGATAGATCCGAGTATTGGGCTTCATTCTGCGCAGATGGAATTCAATGTACTGTTCTTTGATGTAAAGAACCAAAGAAGTAGAAATAACTTTCTCGCCAATCGTAGTTCCAGATTGTTGCAGTGGAATCTCGCTATTCTGCGCAGCAATGTTAGAAGAACTAGCAGACTTAGATCCAACCACTTCTGCCAAAGACAGATCAGGAGCATCAGAACTCAGAGAAGCAACGTTAGAGAACTCAGTCTCATTACCAAGCAGAGCAATCTTACTCACATCGTGGATTTGAGCCAGAGCAGTATCACCATCATCATAAACTTCCAGGGGATCTAAAGTCTGATTGTCATTGTTATTCAGAGCAGGCATTGCATACTCGTCATACCAAGGATCCACATTAGGAGTGATATCAGCAGTACCTCTGTACTTAAATACCAAGAATGGATTGACAGAAACAGTGCTGGTAGCAAAGATATTCTGACAGAGAACAGCCTCAGTGAACGGCAGGGTAACCATACCGTGATTCACCACATAGTTTGAAAGCAAACGAGATGTGACAGAAGAATCTTTCTCGACCAGAGAGATTGCAGTTTCCTTAGACTCAGGACGCAGAGTGCCGCGAGTCATATCAAGAGAACACCTATAATCAACGGAGTTGATATTTGAAAGTGCATAGTTCTCGAAGTTGTCAACAGCAAAACCAGACTTAAACAGATCGACACCAGTAACAGCATCCTTGATCTGTGTATTCATTGCAGTCTGCTCAAGGACAGACAGCATTGTGTAACGCTCAAGACGCTCAATCTTCTTCTCCAACTTGGAGATGTCGCGCATAGTAAAGCGCTTGTTCTCGACAGGGAAGACTTTGACTTTCTTGATTGAATCAGTAAACGCAGGCACATAGATCTTGAAGACCTTGATAGCCTCGTCAATAGATTCTGCAGACTGAGGATCGTTAGAACCAGCACCTTTCTTGACAATAAACTGACCATCTTTCTTCAGATAGATGGTATCAATTCTGTCAACGAAGTAATCGTAACGGCAAGCAAATGTATAGGGGTTATTAGAACTTTCAGTATCGGCAGGCAGAGCAGCCGTAACACCACCAGTTGTAAACACCTCGGACACATTAGAGTTAGCATCCATCACACTGGCGTTCAGGTAACCAGGGATATTTGCTGAAGTACCCACCAGAGGACGGAAGTCAATCACATCAGCCAGAGACTGTCTACCGTGAACCAGAGAAGTGAAGGTAGGAATCTCATCATAAGTCACACCGTTCTCGTGGAGGTAAGAATCAACGGTGAAGAAATCACCCTCGGAGTGTTTGAAGTAATCGAAACCGATAACCAGTGTGCCAGTGGGAGTTCTGTAACCAGGCTTTCTAACAAGAGCAGCGGTATCATACAGAGAATCTCTTTGACCATCGTCAAACAGGAAGAAATCTGTGATGTCTGTACCACTACCACCAAGAATCTCTCCGTTCTCGTTAACAGTAGGAGCAACACCAGGGGTACCCTCATACACATAACGCAGTTTGAAAACGTCAGAGAAAGAGTTAACGGTACCAGTCGGGTTATCGTAGTTATCGCCTCTAATCGGAATAATTTCGTTGTCAAGGTCAGAAGCAATAGAAATTCTGTTGTTTCTAACGATTGTCTTCAGTTTGGGTTTCGCTTTAGAAGTTTCAACTGTTGCAGACAGTTTCAGTTTCATATCAGAGAGGTTCAGTGAACCAGTCTGATGGAAGAAGCCTGCAGGCAATTTAATAGTAATAGAACCAGCAACGTTAGTGCTAGATCCACTACTAACAGTGACCATCTCATCATCGAGATAGATGATGTCACCATCTCTAACAATATCTCCAGTTGCACTACCATAACGTGTAGTGGTAGCACCAACAGTGTAAATCTCTAAGATATAATCTTTATTATTGAAGTTAGTAAATTGCTGTTGACCGAAGTCAAGTTGAGCAGCAATACTAATCTCATTCGTAGTACCGTCAATAGTAACGGACTCGATGAATTGCTTTCTGGAATAGTAAGTGATGCCGCTGTCATCATCCTGGTCGGAGATTGTGGATGCAATCTTCGCATTCGGAAGAGGCAGGACGAGAGTAGACTTACCAGTATTTTCGATCTTGGCTCTAACACGTGTCACAGTGTTAGAAAGGAATCCCAGAATAAGACGTTGCTTCAGGTAGATTCTACCAGCTCTATCTGTAGAAGCATTGCAGGCTCTTGCAACTTCATATCTAAAGGTCTTACCGTTGATAGTAAGTTGAATCAAGTCATCTTCTTTTACTTCGTCAGCAGGACGTGCAGTGAAGTTTGTTGCTTCAATGTAGTCAGCGTCAGTTCTACCAGAGTAAGTCAGACCATTGCTAAGAGTGCTGAACTCTGTGTAATCAGTTTCTGCATACTGAATGTCACCAGAGAACTTCTTAGATGAAGCACCGTGACCCATACCAACAGATCTGATATCTTCAGAACCAAAGGTAGTAATTACGTTGGTATAAAGAACGGCTCTTGCATATGCATCGGCATCGCCAGCACTATGCACACCACCTTGATCAATAACTTCTAATTCAGGTGGAACTTCAAATCTATCAAGAACTTCTCTTCTACCCAGTTCAGTAAATCTGATATTTCTGATGTAGTTATCTTGAGCATTGATACCAGCACCAGATGCAGTCTCTCTAGTAACATTGATATAGTTTGACTGATACTGTCTATCAGAAATCTTAAGTTCGAGGTTTTCCGAATAGTTCTCGCCACCATAAGGAACAACGAAGTGACTGATACGACCAGAGATGGCAATCACAGCAGATTTATTGCTGTCGTCCATATCGAAGATTTCTTCGCCTTCTTCAAACTCACCAATAACGTTGGACACAGTAATAATATTACCGTGAGAAAGTGTGGCATTCTCGGGATCATTTTGACCCACAGAAAGACCACCTTCAACAACAGCAGTAGCACCAGAGATCGAACCCTGAATATTAGAACCAGTAGTGAAAGCGTGGTTACCAGTTAACTTAATTCTGCTAAACAGAATGGGGTTTGTATAACCAACAGTAAATGTAGTATTCTGTTGAGAGACACTTGCAATAACACTCTTGGTTTTGTCAAAGCCTGTAGGCAATTTGGCAAACTTAAAGTCTCTAGCAATAGCACGACCCACAATGGGGGTCATAGGCATTGTGTAATCTAGGATCATACCGTAGTACACACTACCACTGTTGTTACCATACAGTGAAATGCCATTAGTTGCACCACCACCAGTGCTACCAAGCAAGGTAGGACCTAAAGATTGATAAGAGGTGTGGATGCTATACAGAGCAGAAATAGGTCCTCTAAGAACAAGTTCCTGAACGACGTGAGTGGGGTTGCCACCACTGTTCTCGTTCATACCACCAGAACCATTTTCATCCTGCCAAGCAATGACAGGTCTGCCACCATCCATCACAAGGTTGACATTATATCTTGCAGCAACAACGTTTACACCAACATAGGTGGTGCCATTGTAGTGGAACAGTTCTTTTTTATTGCCTGCCTTCAGAGAAGCCAGAGTGATGTCAGCTGTTCCAGAAACATCAACAGCGTCACCATTAACAGGAGTAACGCCAGCATAGACCCAGACGGTCATCACAGCTTCATCAACATCATAGGTGCTGCCTCTCAGATCCTGAGTGACAAACACACCATCTTCTTCGCTGTTCTTCAGACCATTAGTACCCAGATAAGAATCACAGAACTTCTTATAGAGATCCAGCTTCTTGAAAGGCGTAGATTCGCCGTCAGCAGTCGCTGAGATAGGCACACTACTCATCACACCTCTAAGACCTAACTGAGGCAGTGGAGAGGCATACAGACGGGTATTATCACGCTTCTCAGTGGTCCTAGCTTTATCAAGTTCTAGGTATTTTGTCTCTGTGTTCTCAACTTCGTATCCGCGCACATACGCTTTACCAGGACCGACAGAGAGAACCAGTTTTTCAGCAGCCTCTTCTGGAGTCAGACCATTGACGGTACCATCTTCACCGACTTTGTAGAATCCAGTGCCGCCAGAGTTATAATATTCTTTAAGATCGGCAAGGAAAGTCTTGACGATGTAATCACCAGACTCATCATAAGTTCTGCGTGCCAGGATCTCTTCGATCTGACTGGGAGCAGTCTGTTTGATTTGTCTTTGGATCTTGCCCTGCTGGAGATACACCAGCTGGACGAAATTCTTATTAGAAGGAGTGTCAATATCAAACTTCTCAAGATTCAAAGTAATCTTAAGACGGTGGGCACCAGGTGCCGAATAGTTTGAATATCCTTGTGCGTTATCTTTCAGAGAAGCATCGTCTTCGGGAGTAACGATGGTTTCGGAAATAGTCCAACCAACTTTATACGAAGATGAGGTGCTATACTTCGACAGAATGAGAGTTTGCTCTTGGTTCTGTACAAAGTGTCCATTGATGAAATAGATACCCTTCTGCACATTGACAGCAGAACCCATACCCATAGCAGGGCTGCTGGCAGGTTTGATACCATCAGATCCCACCACAAGGGTAGGATCATTATCTGTCGTAGCATCTTCTAATTTAAGAGATTCGCCTTGACGGAATTTGGTATCGATGTTATCTGCACCAGAACTGACATACTTGACAAAAATTGTGTCAGCATCAGTGCTAGTTTCGTAAGCGTAATTATCTACGAACGCCTTTACACCAGAGGTTTGTCCTACAAGAGTCTTGCCAACGAGCTGTTGAATGTCATACTTGACGAAGTTGAGTTCGCCATCGACATTCTGAGCAACTTGTGAAATGCTGCTCAGTTTAACATACTCATACGTATCCGAATAGGAAACTTCACCAGGGATCACCATCTGACCCTGTTTGAACATACTATTACCGACTTGCTCTACCTGATCCTGCAGCATAGACTGCAGTTGGGTGAGTTCTCTAGCCTGAATAGAATATCCAGGTCTAAAAAGTAACCTATAGAAGTTTTTCCCCGCATCAAAGTCGTCGTAATACGGGGACCTATTCAGATTAGTATTTTGTGGCATTTCTTAGGACTCTACTAAATTAGAACTCAACGACGAGTTTAATATCCTCAATCTGGTCAGAGGCACGAGAGATAGCACGACGGTTCTCAATGTAAATGATATCGCCAGAGTTCTTCTCGATTTCTGCGTTAGCGAGACCTGTAGCAAAGATCACGCCACCGTCAGTCTGACCACCAGGTGTATTATATGTACTATTTACCGTAGCAGAAGAAAGCGATGTTGCGCCAGAAATGGTGTCAGAACCATTGCTAAACGGATAAACAACGCCGTTATGGGTGTGACGGTCAGGAGACTGGAAGTACTTCAGGATGTTGAATGCAACACCGTCAACAGTACCCTTCCAGGAAACCACGGTAGCCTTTGCAGTAACAGACTGACCATTCAAGGTGTAAGTCTGGGAGATCTCTTCGTCAACGAAGAAGTCGCCTGTGGGGTTCTGAACCTTGAGAGCATTAGTAGCACTCAGGTTATCAGCAGTTGCAAAGTCAGTGGAGTTATAGTTGTAAGGGTCGCGCAGCAGACCGATACGACGGAAGTCGTTATCAGTCGGGAAGTCACCCTCACCTTCGTCGTAGGTCAAGCGGGTGTTAATCATCACACGCTTACCACCCAGTTCTTCAACGGGGTCTTTACCGTGACCACCCTGAGGAGGAATGACCACTTCCAGTGCGCCGCCAGTAGCGTCGCTGTTGGCATCAATGTTAGAGGCAGTGGTCAGACCAGTGTCACTAAACACGTTGCCAAGGTTGATCGAGCCATAGGTGTAGTTGGTACCAGCTGCTTGCAGACTTGCTTCGACGATAGCGCCAGAGTCAACAACCAGTTTGGCAATACCGCCAGAACCGTCACCTTGGATCGGGGAGTAATAAGTACCAGCGTCATAGTTGGTACCAGCATCGGTGATAAGGATAGTATCGATAGCACCGTTGACAGCAGCGGTTGTCACTGCGGTCTCTTCCACGATGGGAAGGAAGTCAGTAGACAGGAATTTCAGCACACTATCAGTAGGGATGGTGTACATATACTTCCAGATGTACGGACGCTTACCGTCAGTACGGAAGCCAGGGTTACCAGGATCTTCGGGTTCGATGAAGATACCAGAGATCGACTGGACCTTGGTGGGTTCGGTCACAGCGACCACACCGCTAGGATCGGTAGGGGTCTGACCGTTATAAAGACACTTGAAGACCTCGTAGTTGCTGTTCATCACATAGAATGTGGAAGCAAACAGAGAGGTAGCACCTGTAGCAGTAGTCTTAGCGCTGCTATAGTCAGGCTTGTACATATCATAAGTCGTGTTAGCGCCGAAGTTATAACGCTTGACCACGAAGGTCACGTCATCCTTCTTAACACGCTTAAGCGAGATCATATCATCGAAGATCTCGAATTTCTCTTCTTGAGAATCGAAGGGAGAGGTAGGAACGTTTTCAGAACCTGTTCTCCACACACCAGCCTTAGCGGTAGCGCCACTGCCATTGCCAGTGACTGTCACACCAGGAACAAAGTTGGAGTTCTGACCCGATGCGCCGTTAACGCCAGAGAGGAGGACTGAGTTAGGGAATACTTTCTCGACCGTACCGTAGACAGTTGCACCAGCAGGATAAGAAGTACCCTGATAGACAACCTCTCCTACTTGGAAAGTATTATTGATTGCATACAATTCTAAGTATGCACGCCATTCTTGGGGGCGTCCAATAAAGAAGTAGAGTCGAGTTCTTTGGGTACCAGACTCAGCTGCTGATTCCTCACCAGGAGTCGATGTAGTAGGTTCCGAAAGTGCCTCAACGAACTGCTGTGCATTATGAATTCTGAAAAGATCAGTGATGATTGCAGACATTGGATTTTAGTATACTGAGACTGGATCCGAGGTTATTTATATTTAGTGGGTTTAATCAGATTTTATTAGCAGACATAACAACTGTACCTGCTGGATAAGATGCAGCGTTGTCATTATCATTGAGCCAGAAAGATCTGATACCGAAGTAATCAGCACCGTTTTGCTGAATATTCAATTGCTCATATTTCAACCAGAAATCATTACCAGCGGTAATTTCTGTTTGAATGCTTGTGGGAATATTTAACGTAGTTGTAGACCAATCAATACCAACATCATTTTGAATGTTCGCGCTGGTGTATTCCCAAACTGCGCCAGCATCAACCCAACCAGTGTTCTGAGTCCAGAACTTAAGGGTAAGATCCTGTCCAGGTGTTTCACCACCATTGGACATATTACCTCTTATATATTCGGTGGTGATAGTAGTCTTTCCGTCCCAAGGAGCAACATTTCCCTGAGAGGCTAGATGTTGCCACTGAATACTTCTATTATCACCAGGACCAGTACCACCGTAGAAAATATAATATTGAGAATTAGAAGCAAAGAATCCGTTATAACTCAATCCAGTACCACCATTAGTAAGTGAAACATTATCATTTTGGGGGTTCCAGGACATATCGGCAAAGTTATTACCAACCTCAACAGAACTCAGAGGATTAAGTCTCTGAACACCGATGAATCTATCAGACTGTGCTTCTGTGTAAGACAGTAATTCGTGCTTGTTAGTAGTTGTGTTGCCGATGATGATCTGACCGTTATAGCGTGGGAAACCCTTTGTAGAGTTTGCCAACACAATGTCAGCACCATAAACGTTATCAAGAACTGTGGCTTTGGTTGTGGTGGAGAAGTGGAACTCCGCACCTTGCTGGAAGTTGAATGGATTATTATCACCTGGGGCATAAACTTGAGAGTTAATGATGTTAGGATCTTCAAAATCAGCAATAGTCAAGTTAGGATAACGATCAGAGAAGAATCCAATATTCATATCACCCATAACATAGTTGATAGTCCTACCAGCAGAATCCTGATAGTAACCATTCACACCGTCAGTGTCATTACTCTGAGGTTGAATCTCAAACTTGAATGATTCCAGGAAACCAATGACAGGTCCGAGAGAGCCAGTGCTATACTGATCAGCGGCAATCATCTCGTGATTGTTCCACGCTCTATTTTCAACGCAACCAGAGTTATATTGAACCTTGGTCTCAGTATTCTTAAATCTAGTAATAGCACAGGAGATTCCTTGGACACCACCAGTCATTTGAGTCTGGGTGACCATCGTCTCCTTATACTCACATTCAACACTCTCAGGTGCGAGGTTAATATAAACCTCAGGCTGAGGATGCATCTCAATATCAGGATGAATGATAATCTGGTTGATTACAGTTAACTGCTCAGACTTATTGATTCTGTATGCAGGAGATCCACCGTTACCGAAGACCAGTGTATCTCCAAGAGGAGCGTAAGATGCAAATCTGCTCCACTGAGTCTGAGCACCACCTTTAAAGATGGTATCGATGAAGGAAACAATACCAGAGGGAGATTCGATAGTAGACGGTTCAATACCGAATGTAGTCAGAGTAACAATGTCAAGGGGATCTTTACGGAAAACAAAGTATCCTCTGGTAAACAGAACCTGGGGAGGAACCTTATAACCAGAACCCTTGGAGATCAATTCGATATCAACAATCTCGCCGCGAACAGTGATAGCGTTTGCTCTAGCACCACCACCTGTAGGTGAACCAACAGGATCTCCATTACTGTTCACAGAAGGCTGTGATCTGAAGATCATTACGGGAGGTTCTCTATAGTTAGAAGAGATCTGTGGTTGTAATTGATCGGAATACAGAGAAGAACTGAAGTCTGCGTGAGACGGTTTGTCGTTTGCATCAGCAGCCTGAGGAACAAAAGAAGCACCAAGCAGATCAGCACCATTATTCCAAATGTTATCTTGCAACCAATTCTTATTAGAATCGTAGTACGCTGTATTGTCTCTCTTAGAAAGAACAACACTATTCACACTACCAGGTTGACCATATTCCAGAAGGACTGCTGTAGTACCAGCAACATTTTCAATATGGATTTTTTCGCCAATTCTAAATCCATTGGTAGGATCAGTGTAAGGTGATCCATCAATATAATTGCTATAAAGTTCAATAGTTTTTCTTGAAGCAGAATAGTTCTTGACAGTACCAGACCAGATTACTGGTGTAGTAGGATCATTCTGATCTTGGTGTTGTCTAATGACGTCACCATTCAAGAATTCAACACCTTCTTGACGAGAAGAAACTAGAGTGTGGAATTTAACTTCGGCATCGATACGTGCAACAGCCTGAGCACCTTGACCTTCAATCTGACCAGAATAAGGACCGACGTTAATGACAACTTCATACTCGTAACTTCTGAAGAAGGAATCAACTGATGTATCGGAGTCGTAACCAGAAGTAACGAGTGCTTCTTTAGCAGCACGGACAATACTACGAGTATCTGCTTCACCGTCAATCTGGATCAAGTCGCCAGGCTTCAGGTTAGACTTAATTCTATCCTGTCTGTTAAAGAGTTTCTCTCTAAGATCGCTGTTGACTAGTTCTTCCACAGCGAGGACTTGAAGATCAAGAAGAGATGGGCTAGCGCCTCTGTCTCTAGTGATACTGATCGTTGCACCTTCCCAGTTAATCTTCTGTGCTGTAACATCCTCCACAAACAGAATGTTCTGTGCTCCAGGAGTCCAGGACTGTTTGTAAATCCTGCCTCTGGCAAATGACTGAACATAAGGATGATTAACACCCTGAGGATCAGTAGACACCCAAACTTGTGCACCCTCAGTAGGAATCACAACCTGCTGATCAACAGTAAGTTTGAAGAACTTCTTAAATGTGCCTAGAGGTTCGATGTTGTAGCCCAGCAGGACACGCTCAGGATCCAAACCATAGAAGTACAGAATAATACATTCAGATCCTGTGGACGGTGCTTCGTTAAACACCAGGATATTATCTTGAGCACTATATGCTGTTTTGTTGACCTGAATAACACCGTTAACGATGACAACCAGGTTTTGATTTCTTTCAGCGTAGAAAGGAACACCATTACGCTCAAGTTCAAAGATAGTCTGAGCATCGTTAAACTGAGCCTCGATGGAGTCAATCTTGTAATACTTACCGTGCTTGAATCCAAAGAATTTCTGCTGAGTACCAGGTGCAATAGTAGACTTGGTAGTAGCAGTAGCAGTAAGCAGAGATGCTTCTGCAGTAATAGTTTCAGGAACAAGGAACTCCTTCTCAGTCATCTCAACTTGAATCTTATTGGGATTCGGGAAGTCTTGAGTGACATTCAGTAAGTGGTTATTATTATTGTATGCAGCCTCTTGAATTGTTGTAGTGACAATACCGAACAGAGTATTGATAGCGGACTCAACCTGTGCACAGTAAGGAACTGCGGGATCAATTGTAATATCGAGGTCACGATAAACAGTGAGAGTGCTATGAACAACTGGCCAAATGTAAGGCAGAGTTCTGGTCACATTTGATTCAAATGTACTCGGGTTCTGTACAGCATTGCCAACCAGATCAACCAGAGTATTGATGCCAGATTCTACAGCTGCGCACTCATTCGTTTCAACAGTAATGCTGTTATCAAACACCTGAGTGATTCCGTGGGAACCAACAGCCGTGATAGTGTTGTTGCGAATGACATCAGCAGCGAGAGTTTTGACATTTGCGAAGACTTCAAGGGTTTCTGTAACTTGTCCTGTGATGTGCTCAAGGGCACCTGATCTATCGATGTAGAGTTCTGCGGCATCCCAGACACGGTTGTTTCCTCCATATTGTAAGTTCCAAATGATGGCGTCAAGCATATCCTTAACATCATCGACACAATTCACATTACCGCCAGGAATTGTGAATCCCGAATTTGCAGGATTGGCAAGCATCATAGCAACAGCTTCTTCTGCGAGGAAGTTGCGGTTAGCACTTAATAAGTTAGCACTATCAATAAACTCATCTGCAACAGCATTTGTTTTATTATAAACATCGTTATACTTACCAATGCTGTTAGCCAAAGAACTAACAAATGTGTGATCGTATTGCTGCCCAGATGGTGAGGCACCGACGTTTATGGTTACATCGTCACCAGAGATTGATGCAATAGACAGAACAATACCAGCAGCAGGATCTGTACTACGAGGATAAGTGTGGTTGGTTTGATTATTATCCTGTGCACAAGTGAATGTCAACGAATCAGTTGCAATGGCAATCTTATCGCTAGAAGACAATTCGTGACCAGGGATTGTCAAGACCAGATTACCGCTAGATGCTGTATAGGTAGCAGCGGTAGGTGTCATATTAAATGTGGTATCAGCAAAACGCTGTTGACCAGTCAGGTTAGTGATGCCAAAGTGGTTACGGATAGCAAGGATACACATATCCTTGAAATACTTCATTGCCCACAGTGTAGCCTCAACTTCACCCTCAATATGCTTGAGATCGGAATTGGGATCAGCAGGATCAAGCAGATATTCTCTAGCAGCATCCCAAGTATTGCTGTTACCACCTAACTGAAGGTCTCTAGCAATATTTTGCAGCACAGATCTTAAGTCAGTGATACATTGGTTTCTACCCAAACCAGGATATGAGAATCCATCAAACTTACTGGTAGCATCTAGAATACCAACTGCTTCTTCGGCAAGAATGTTGCTATTGTTGATCAGGAGATCAGCAGCATTCAAGAATCTATGGTCAACGAAATAGCGCTTAGCAACAATCTCACCACGTGCACCAGAAGTAGACCCAACAACAAAGTCATTGACTTGGAAGTTAGTTGCATCACCAATATCCAGTTCTACAATCTTACCAACCTGTCTCGGAGGCTCAGTGAAAGTAATAGTATTGTCAGGAGCAGGTTGTAGTGTGTATGCAACATCAGGTTCCTGAATCACACCGTCAAGAGAAACAAACAGGTGGTCATCACCAGGATCGATATTGATACCCAGTGGGAACACGGTTGTAGTGCCATCAAACAGAGAGGTGATGTCATTCGCCTCAAGCATATAAGTGGCATTGTTGGCATCGTCTTGGAATTTGACAGACTTACCATAGAATGTCACACCAGGAACGTGAATGCCTGTCTTTGCATCAACATAAGGTCCCAGAGGTGCTTCTGCAAATGTAATAGTGCTACCAGAAACTGTATATGCTGTGTTTGGGTTTTGAAGCACACCATCCAAGGTAACAATCAATTGCTCCTCAGCATAAGGAGTCAAAGGCTCGTTAATGTCTTTCTTAAACAGAGTGAAGGTTCTTGTGCCAGTAATCGTACCGTCCACTTGTACAGCACCGTCAAATCCAGGAGACAGAGCGAGGTCAAACACCTCAATCTCCACATTGTTCTGTTCGCTGTAGTTAATAGAACCAAGACCACGTTCTCTCTGGAACGAGTCAACACGAACGTGAGATTGAGTAATCTTTCTGGACTTATGGGCTGCAGTAACACCGATCACTCCAGGTTCGATAACTGTAATAACAGAACCGAATCCATTGTCTTTGATACCAGACTGAGGAGTATCGATAGTGGCGGGTTTACGAGCATTACCAAAAGATTCGATCAGAACTTCACCAAACAGGTTAAATCCTGCAGGGTGTGTAAACTTCTTGACGAAATCTCTCCAGTCGTTAATAGAAACTGTGGACTTAACAACGTAAGAGTAATCCTGGTAGTAAATACCATCTTGGACTTTCTGAGACACAGCAGACAGTTTGCTGCGGTCACTCTGATAGCTACCAATGGATGTGCTAGTAGGTCCAATAACGGGATCGATCTTAGCAACATAGATCTTTTGAATATCAGCAGTACTACGAAGAGACGTGCCGTAGATCTCATAAGACTTCTCAAACTTACCAGTAACATTCTTAAGTCTCAGAATGTTCTGACCATTACGCCAGAAGTCAACACGACCAGTAGCACAGATCTTGCCTGTAGCATCTCTCTGTTCAATCAGTTCTCCATTCAAGAAAGCTTTCTCAGGCATATTCCTGAGTGTCATCACAATCGGAGGATTGATTGTAGGTAGCAGAGTGGGATCATTATTAAAGTCTTTACCAGAAGAGATAATCTCTAAGGTAGAAAGTTTACCAATCTGATCACCCTGACCGAAGAGTTTCACATCAGACTCATATAGTCTCAATGTGGTATTAGGTCCATATCCCTCACCTTCGTTTGTCGGAATGATACGAGAGACAGAGCCATCTGCTCTCAGTTCAATACGGAATGCAGCATTAACACCACCACCAGTATCTTCTAGTAAAACGATAGGTTCGGAGTAGTTCAGACCAGTGTCAACCACTGTCACGGAAGTAATCTTTCCATCTTCAATCAGTGGTGTGAATGATCCTCTAAAACGCTTGTTCAAGAACACACCAGGGATCATAGGTGGCATAGTGTAGTTGCTACCACCACTAATCACCTTGACGCTCTTAATGCTACCAATAGCATACAGAGAGTCAGTATAGTATTCAATATTGGTGAATCCTTCCTGCTGAGGTTCTTCATCCAGTCTGAAAGCGAATTCATACTGATAACCATAGAAGACCTTATGCTTACCTGCAAACGGGTCTTCAACCAGTGTGAAGTGCTGGCTTTCGGAGTTGATTAGGTCAGATGCTTCTCCATAGTAAATCTTAGGAGGGATTGCCAGAACAGGTTCAGTTTCCCAAGATGTTCCATCAATAGGAATACCATAACCAAGCTGGAAGGAGATGTAAGATCCAGTGGTTCCTGGCTTTTGTGTAGAAGTAAATGCCTGTACAAGATATTTGGTTCTGTAGACATTTTCATAGAATTTGAGATTTCTATTTACAAGTGATGCATCGCTGGTATCGAAAATATATCGATATGTTTTTTGAATGTCGAGACTAATGTTTCTAAACCACTCAGTAGATCCTTCCTTACGGAATCTGAATCTCAGAGAAGTGTCTTCGACGGTTGTAGTGCCAACTTGCTTAGTGGGACTGCTTTGGTCAACAAAGATAGTATTTTCATTGATCTCAATGTCAGTCTCATCAATATAATATACAGTAAGTTGCTGAGTTGCAGAATCATATTCGTCAACTCTAGCGGTGTCATTACCAAACTGAATGATACTATCTTTATTAAAGCGATAGAAAGGAGTAATCAGACGAACAGCAACATCGTCAACGTGATCAACAACTTCTGTGTTATCAGATCCTCTAGTGACAGTAAGGTTGTTGCCAGCCACCGCAGTGACAGTAACAATCTCATCAGTGATGATCAATTTATCACCAATAGAGAAACCAGTGGAATTAGCAACTGTCAAAAGGGTTTCATCTCTACCGAAACCTGCTGCATCAACAAACAATGCCAATCTGTTGCTACTAACACCACCACCTAGAGCACCAACGGGGACAGTAATAACATCTCCATAGGTATATCCAGAACCCTTAGATGCAATAGTAACGCTCTCAACACCACCATTAGCATTTGTGGTAATGTCCAGTGTACCGTGAGTGATACTTGAGTTGGTACCAGAGAAGAGTTCAGCCTGAATACCATTAAAGGTAGTACTGGGAGTAAATCCAGAACCTGCGCCAATTATAGACAATCTGGAAAGACCAGAATCGTTAATAGTCGAGTTAGCAGCAAAATCTGTCAGCTGAATGGTATGATACTTCTTAGTCTCAACATAATACTGTTGAGTAGAGATAGAAGAGTTAGGTTGGACAGTAATGATTACATCGTCACCAACAGCAAGACCGTGCTCTTCAGTTGCAGTGCGCAGCACAGCAATCTTATCTTCAATGTCAAGGAGTTTGAAACCTTTCGACAAAGAACGAACGGCTACAACCTGAGCAGATGTTTGACCAACGTTGACACCTTGTCCAACTTGGAAGAATCCAACCTCAGTATAAGAAGATCTAGGAATAGTGATGGTTGTAACGCCATCAGTGTCTAATGTAGTCAGTTCATTGGGGTTTGCATTCTGAAGTTCAACAATAACGGTGTTTTTGTCAAATACGTTTCTCAGAACTTTACCAATAACAATTTCGTGAGCAACACCGCCAGATTGAGCACTAACAATAACTTCATCGCCATAGTTGGCAACAATGTTGCTACTGAAAGTCAAGTTATAGACTTCAGTGTCAGAATCGATAGTATCGGTCTTATTGAATGTACCAGAGACATTCTTGACAACAAACTGGTCATCTTCTTCTAACTTACCAATAACTTGCGCTGTAGCGTTAGTATTAGCCTGAGTAAGCGTAGAATTGTGATTTAAGTAAAGAACGCTGTCTGTGGTGAAATAATTGTTCTTGGGAGTGTTGCAGGACAATGCAGCAACTGTCTGACCCTTAATTTCGTTAACAGCAGCAAATAAACCAGATCCACTATCGTTGATCGAGTTATCAACGTATAGAACGTCTTCATTAGTGAAATTAGCCGAAGATTGGTGAACTTCGATATTTTGGATCGGACCATACGAAATACCGCTAATTCTGGATGTCAGCAGTTCGCCAGCCTGATCATTTTCGTTTTGTGCTCTTCTACGAACTCTATCAGGCAAGAAATCTTGTTTAGACTTCGTTTTCCAGTTTTCTTCGACAGGAACGTTATAATATGCTTCACCAATCGAATATGGGAAGGTCGGAGTCTCATTTGAGTCCGTAGTCATAAAATAAGCGTAAGTTCCATTCGGGAACTCTGGTGTTACGCAGAAACGACCATTATTAGCATCCAGATCGCCCAAACGCTCAACATACTCGTAATCATTGCAAAAACGACCTAAAGAGTAAGTTGCTTCATTAGGAGCATTGGATCCACGAGTAGATTTCAGTCTCCAAGACGATCCCATCCGTTTGATGGTCGGATTAGATGCACTAACGTCTTGATACGGGTTTTCGTAACCAAATGATCCATAAATCGGATTTCCGTCATAAGCCCAACCCAAAATAGGAGAGTGTGACTTATTAGTCAGTGCGTTACCCTGAGTATCGACGTTATCGCTCCTCTGGATCTTCAGAGAGGTCGGAGCAATGATATGACCATAAGTAAATCCAAAATTAGGGTCATTTGCCTCTTCGACGATACCAGAAGCGTTTCCATTGTCTACTTGCTTCTCAAGATAAGAATTAAAGCGCCAACGGGTCAAACTAGCGGTTGCTTCAGCAGCAGAACTCTTTGGTGCCAAAGTAACAGTGGTTGTAGCCTCTTGATAATCGAAACCACCAGAAAGTTTGGTAAATCCAGTAATACGACCAGTAGCAGTGTCAATCTGGCAAGTAAACAGAGCACCTTTGCCTTTTCCGCTAGAATCGAAAATAAAGACGTTCGGTTCTTCGGTATAATCTTGACCAGCGTCAATAATCTCAGCTTGAGAGTTAATTGCAAGTGCAATGCTTGCAATTTCGCCCTGTTGGATAGTTACAATGAATTGACCACCACTACCAGAGGTAAATGTCACCTCAGGGGCACTAGAATACCCTGCACCAGGGTTTGTGATGGTAACTGATGTAACTTCACCTAAACCGTTGATAGAAGCGGTTGCAGTGGCGTCTCCTTCGACGTTGACCTTCGGTGGGACAGTATATCCTCTACCAGAACGTGTAATTTCGATCTTTTCGACACTACCGTAGTCAATACCGTTTTGAGACTTGTGATTTAACAGTGAAACACCATTTACAAGTAAACCAACTTCTTTAGCGTCAGTATATGGTTTTGTAGAAGCCTCGACAGGAGTTCTGGGCAGAATTTTCAGATGCCTTTGATCCTGAGGTGTTCTGGTGTTGTCAAACGGTCCAACAGGGTAAGATGGGAAACCAGAAGAAGCAATATAGTAATTTTCGTCATCTCTGTAGATAGCCTGCACGTTAGATTGCAGTTTATCCTTAATATTAAGTGTACCAACGTTAGTATCATCAAATGCTGCTAACTTAGAAGCATCTTGGTTGATAATCCACTCATTAGTAAGAGGAAGAGTGTCAAAAAATCCAGATGACTTAAACTCGATCATATTGTCGAGTTCAACGTAAGGAATACCACCAGTTTCTACATCAAAGTAGTTCTCAGCCTGTTCATCGTACTCAAGACCAGCAGAAGTCTCTGGTTCGATACCATCTGAGGTCAAACCAGCGACGAGACCGTAAATACGAAGATTCACATATCTGGTAATACCAAATTCGTCAACATATTCACCTTGGAGGTTGTTTTTCGTAAAACAACGCACACCTTTCTTATGGGTGAACTGTCTCTTGACTTCTCTACCAGCATCACGCTCGTGAATGACAAATTGAGTCGATGTTTTGGTGCTGTAGGTGATTTCTTCTTCACCAATCACCAAACGACCGTCTCTTTCTGGAAATCCGATTGTAGAGAACACATCGATGCGATCACCACGACCAGCATTCGGTGAAATCTCCGTCATCAGGAAAGAACGACGGGCAATAGCAAATTCTCCGACTTTACTGCCAGGAGAAATGGTCAGAGTGTACTGAAGGCTGCCTTGATACGGTTCACCGACAATATTGTCAATAATAGCAGTTGCTTCTTTCAGTTCTGGGTTATATGGGTCGGGGGTTTGGGTAATTGAGTTACCAACGATCTGTCTGATGTCTCCAGAGATCGCTTCGACCAGTAAAAGTTCTTTACTATTCCATCCAGACTCAGATGCCTTAAAAACATTATCTTTCGGGTAGATAATATCAGGTCTAACACTGAATAGAATCTGGAAAATGAATTCCAGCGATTGTGGCGTACCTTTGACTTTATAGAAGTCCTTGATACGCTTAACCAACAGGTTTTTGTTGGTTTGATCCTTAAGATACTGATACGGGAAACCTGAAGTGTACTGTTCCTCGTATTGCTTGATCAAACCAGCCAAAAGCAGGTTGCTCAGGTTACTAACCTCAGCAAATTGCTTGTGGATTTGTGTATTGCTTTCAATAAAGTTGGCAGGAGTGTAGAGGTCACCAATCTCTGTCCTTGCACTATAACCACGAATACATCCTTTGAATTCTGTGGTCGTTTTTGTCGTATACAGGAAAATTTCCTGATCGATCATTATCAGACCGTTAGCATCAGGGAATCCATCTGTTTTATCGACAAGAATATCAATCTTGTCGCTACCATTAGCAATCTCTTGCTGCAGCTTACAAGTTTTAACTAAAACTTCAGGTGCAAATGTATCAACGTCGAGATATTTCTCAAAGTTGTTAATAATGTCTTGAGGACCCTCACTAATGGAGATAGCCTCATAATACTTCGACAGGAGATTTGTGACGAGGGGATAATCCTCGACAATAAAATCTGGTAACTGACTTTCAATCAGTGCGGAGAGATTAGGACCTGCCATTTATTAGATTAACGATTCTTTGGTGATTAGGAAGACGCTACTTGTGAGGTCTAGACTTAGATATGCTTCTCTCAAAGCATAAATGTCTTTATTCTTCGGAAGAGCACGAAGCTCGATCCTTTCATCACTATAAGTTCCCTTGACTATATTTAACCGATTCAGCATCACCTCTCCTTTGAGGTAATCAACTGTACCAATCTGGGCATTCAGGATAAAACGGTCTTTTGTAGTCGGGTCAATCTTGTACAGGTACATATTGCCCTTTTGATCGTCTGCAAGATAGACAACATCGCCAGGATAGTCGGCAACGATGAATCCAGTGCTATAAACAGAGGATTCTTCGCAGCCACTCTTAATTACATTCTGGTAACAGATCTCGTATTGCGTAATTGTGTTGAGGACTGGGTTGAAATCCTTACGTAACTTAATTGATGTCTCATTTGACGTGATCGAGTTATCTGTAGCATCAATAATGCCGACAACCCTAGAATACTTAAAACGACCATTGAATTTTTCTAGATCAGATGTACTACGGTATGATGTGAGGGAGTTGACAACCTCAGCCTTTAGTTGAGACTCATTAAGAGTCGTTTGAGACTGGTTGAAATAGACCCTAGAGTCTAACTCAACGTAAATGATCGAAGGATCGACAATTTCAGGTGTCACAGACACTACAGAGTACTTCTTCAACTCTGTAGTGATCAAGTTCTTAGTATACTGCGACAGAGCCACAGCAAACGAAGGTTTTACGACGATTTTGACTTTTCCGTATTCAGGAGGAGAAGCGTCCTCTCCACCGAAACACACAATGTCAGCAACCGCAGGGTAAATACGACGGATAATGGACTCATAGTCATCTGCAGTAACGGCTCTATTTTGTGCATTGAAAAATCGCGGAGCATTTCGCTTAATACTATCGATCGCTTCAAGTTCTTCGCCTCCAGATGACGCTTGTACCGTTGTCAGAGTGACAATGGGTGAATAATTTGAATTTCCTACGGCATCTTCTAATACAGCACCGTATGAGAAGACTTTTGCTGAGTTAGCATCAGCACCATTAGTTGTGATGTAACTTACTTCGATGTAATTGTTGGTTTGGGGCTTTCTACCAAGGATCCCATCTCCAAAGATGATCTCATATCGCTCATCTTCTCCTTCTTGGAGGAAGAACACGTTGGAAGTGCCATCGTAACCAATAATATCATCAGCAAGACGATATTCGACTGCATTGGTATCTCCTACAGTATCACGAATAGTGATCTTCAGCGTACTGGTGTCAATATTCGCATTTCTAAGAATAAAGCGCTGAGCAATCGCTGCATTATATGTAAATGTCTCTAGAACATAGTTACCTTCCTTGATTTGAATCTCAGTGAAGGTTGCATTGTCATTAGAGTCAACAGAAGCAACATAATCTTTCGCTGTAATGAAAGAATAGGTCGTACCATTGATAGTTGTCAAGAACTGCGATCCTCTAGGCAGTTTGACTGTTTCTGGGATTGCTTGTTCAGCGCTAAAATCAGCAGATAACGAAACTAATGCTGTTGGAGCGACAGCAGACTTCGGAAGGTACCCAATCTGCTTAGCCAGAGACACCACATTGTCCCTGAGAGTGGCAGATTGAAGGAAAGCCTCATTAACTACCATATTGGCGTTAAACGCCGTATAGTAGGTGTTATAGGCGAGCACATCCAACAGGGTCGAGAGAGTCGAACCTTCAAAATCGTAATCAGTAAAGTCGCTATTGGACCGCAGGTACTCTTTGAGCGACTGCTTGATATCATTAAAGTCTAAATTGGCAACTTGGATGTAAGACATTTATCGAGTTCGTTCTAAGAAGAAATCCACCTCTCTGACCGCGACGTCAGTTTCGATACCAACGATCTCAAAGGCAATAGCAACCTCAAAACCATTACGCTCATAGTTAGCATCAACATCAATACGTAAAAGCCTTACTCTAGGCTCATACTTAATGATGACATATTCGATCTCTTCCTTAATAAGAGATGCGGTTGCTGCGTCTAATGGTTCAAACAGCAAATTAGCAATGTTGCTACCAAGATCGGGTTTGAAAAATCTCTCTCCCTTTCGTGTCATAATAATATTGTACAACGCCCTCTTGACAGCGGCTTCGTCCGTTGTCACAAGCACATCTTCAGTTACAGGATTCATACCCAATGATATGGATACGTCCTTAAAGTTAACTGCCTTGGGCATTGTACTAAGGGTTGTTTAGTATGTATATTAGTTCTCGGACCTTTCAGCCTTCTTCGGTTTTCGAGCCAGTAATCGGTCACTTTTCGGGTCGGTGATGAGCACCATCCCTTTTTTTACAAAATCCTCGCCATAATCTACAGGTGTCTTTCTTGGAATGGACATCAATTGTCTCCTAATGGTTTGCAGGAGAACTTTTTACGGGGTTCTATCCCGACATTTTATTTAGACCCATAAAAAAAGGGCGCATCAGCGCCCAGTCCAGTGATTATTAGGTCTTTCCCACCAAAAGTGGAGATCTTCGACCTCATTATCGTAAACTTGTCCAACAATATCGCTCTCATACTTGCTGTGGACGTTTTCATACATCGTCAGAGTCGTAAATTCGCACTCTGGAGCAAGTTCTTTGAGAATATTGGTGATCCAGGTGTAATTTCCACCTCTAATCACGCCAGCCTCGATCAAAACGAAGCGTTTCCACATCCATTTCCAGTCCATAAGGTTCTGAGCGAAGGTAACTTGGTACTCAGTCGCATCTTCATCAGGAAATGGGACGTTAACAGACTCAATATGGTACATTTCGCCGTCTTTAGAGAGCCAATGTGCCAACAGTTGAGTCACAATTGCGGAATAGTCGGGTGATACGCACAAAAAGCACGTATCTTTAGGGTCCCAATCATATTCCATCATCTGAATTCTGTAAGTCAGCGCTTCAATGAGCGCTAATTCGGTGTCACGGGAGACATACAGAAGTTTCTTCATCGATATTGTAGGTCGGAGGGTGGAATGTACAGTATTCGTTGAACGTGATCTTCATTTCTTTGTTAGTAAGACCACAGTGCACTGCTGCTTTGGGTAAATTCCACTTAGCAGTGAACAACATTTCCATAGACTTACGTGTCTCGGGTCTCATTTACCCTGACCACGGTACGCTTTCTTCGCACCATTACGTGAAGATGCAGAAAGTTTGGAGTTAGAAGACTTGCCTTGACGAGTTTTCTTAGGACGAGCGGGCGTGTAGCCCATAGATTTTCCGTAGAGTGCCATTTAGTCGCAGATTTGTACAGAGTTGTCACCAGGAGAACCAGTTCCTCTGCCACCTTCTCCGCCAATAGTGCTCCCGCTACCAGAGGTAATACCAATACCAATGCCAGCAAGACCAGCTGCAAGCCCTGCGGCGGCAGCAAGCGCAGAAAGGGCAGCGACTGCTGCTCCTCCGTTGTATACTAGCACAGTGGGAGACCCCATTGCAACCACAGAACCGCATCCAACGCTATCAGCAATACCAGAAGCGGGTTTAACAGCAGGGCAATACTTAGGTGCTAGTGCAGTAATTATAGCATCTGTTTCTGGATCGCCTGTTTTTGTTGTTGGAATCGGAATAGACGGTGGTCCTAGTCCGTACAATACTGTTGTACCAGAGGGGACAACCGCTCCAGGGTGACAGGCAGGGTTTTTACCACAAGGCTTGCAGTGAGGCAACCTAACATCACCGCCAGCCAGAGGGAAAATGCCTTTGTTAAGCTTAACACTAGTTACTAAAGATTTCTGAAATGCAAATGGTGGCCAGCAAGCGTGACCAGAACACGGTCCAGGTTGTAGTGAAGCTGCTGGCATTAGATAAATTCGTGAAGGAGAGTGTGATCGTTGCGCAAATGTTGACCTATATCCGTCTGTTTCCGCCCTCTTAAGACATTTTTCAGCCTATAAGCACCACTATCGAGAGCTTCTACGCCATCGTAGTGCGCAATTTCGCGGTCTCCGCTGTATTTATAGGACTGTCCCCCCTCCGATCCAAGGAAAAGACGCGCTCTTGCGGTTGCATTTACCGTAGCAGGCGCAGTAAACGTCAAATTTGCACCCGCAGCAGTCACATTTGAGGGACTTTGGAGCCTCGCAGAGATTCTAGTGTTGATTTCATACGTTCCTGCGGCAATAACATCGGAAAAAGTGACTTGATTGGTGATCAAATCGACCTGTGCAATGGTAATATTGTTGACATCGAGCCCATCAACGTCCATTCCTACCTCTATATCCTCTAATCCGATGTCATTACCAAAGGTTTCGATCGATTGAACCTGTGCAACAGCACTACCATCCGCTAAAATGGTGAATGCAACACCAGGAATGATGCGGTCAAACAGTTGTTCTTCAAACTGAGTGCCAGGAGCAGTCACTTTTACACCATAGAACAGACGTTCGTACTCATCGATGTCTATATTCCTCACTGTTCTACTACCTGCTAACAGGTCACCAGTGCCCGTTCTAACAGGATCAGGGGGATCTACAGTAATAATAGGTTCTTGGACATAGCCTTTGCCTGCATTGGTGATCTCATACCCTACAACACGCCCCTGAGTGACCAATGCTGACACCGTTGCTTGTATGCCTCCTTCGAGGTCTGGCTCGCTTACAGTGACGTCTGGGTCGTTCATATACCCTAGACCCAAATTAAGCGTCTCTACGGCGACTACAGAGCGCCCTGAGAACTCGTAGTTGTTTAATTCGATATACCCATAAGAAGGGAACTGTGCAATTTCATAATCGTGCAGGATAACCTCATCCTCAGATGGGTTGATGAACTCTACATTCTGTGCAATCTTTAGGTTACTATCTGGGTTACCTTGTTCCTCAACTGCATCAACTAGGTTATCTCTATGAGTAGACCAGTTAGACTCAATCGTATTACTTGATCCATAAGTGTGACAGACCGATGCACCGTATCCTGGGTTCGCTGTAGGACCACCTGGGCTACCTGGGTCATAGTTCGGGTCACCAGGATTACCTGTCGGTGCTACTGGATCTGCAATATAAGTCGCATTAGCACAATACCAACAGACAGTGATATCATAATCAAATGTCTTCGTGCCAGTCTTATGTGGTTTGTAGTTAAAAATGCTCCACTTAATACTAGGACCTGCAGGTGGTACACCACGGAATGATGGTGTGTTCCATTCTTGCGCAATCTCCTTATACCAGTTCGACGGTACTGTAGATTGTACAGGTACCTCAATGAAGTCAGCCATTGCTAACTGCGCACCTAGAATATCATCCTGACCACAGAAGAATGTCTTCTGCTTCTGTAATGCATCCTTGACACCTTCTGTACCAAGATCTAATTGCTTACCAGCAAGAGATTCTTTTGTTTTACTATTGGTTTTAATCTTATTGAAGTTCTTTACCGCATCAGCAGGCTCCAGAATCTCATCAATCAATGTCTGGATACCTTCACCCGTCATTGGTTCACAATTATTGCCTAAGGTTTTTCTATACTTCTCGTATATCTCCTTATACTCATTCATCATCGGAACATTCTCAATCTGAGCAAATTCAACAGGTTCACCCTCTGAATAGTTTTCCTCAAATCCTTTTGTTCCTTTATACCCTAAGATCGGCACTGGTTCATATACACCAGTATCTACAGAGTTTGGCCAAACGCTCTCTCTACTACAAACAATCTCGGGTTTGCCAAATATATCTCCAAACTGTTCTTCTACTTGCTTTCCAATATCTTTTACCTCACACGGTGCATAAGGCTTTGATGTTCCAAAGTCTACTTGACCATACTCGGCAACGGGTCCACAGATGTCCACCAACGTGTCGCAACGCGGTTGTAGGTACTTTGTATACTGTACCTGCTTATCATAGGCATAGAACCCGCTCAGAGTCGCTGTGATGGGTTCTATTTGGATTAGATATAAACCAAACTGTGTAGCCTGTGGTGTATCGTACCATCCTCCAATAGCATCGGCGGTCGCCCCGCTAGTAGACCCAGTTACTACACTACCTGCAAAATTACCAGAAGGATTATCTAACTCAATAATATCTAAGCCATTCGGTTCCCTGAAATTATGCCATTCCTTTACAGTAGCAGTGCCACCTGCATCACTAGTGATGACCTCCCCTACCTTAAAATTACCTGTGGCATTACGCACTGAACATCGTGGTGTCGAGCTATCGCATATCCACATCGAAAAGTATTGCTCTTCTCCAGTGACACGAATACTATACGGGATATAATCACAACGATCCGATTCGTCGTCACCACTTACAGGGTTCGCCGTGAAAATATATTCAAAGTATTCCTCATCATCACTCGGTCCCATCGTGGGGACATCCTCTGATCCAAACCTACTACTGAACGATTGTCCTAGGGCTGAACCATATGGTGAAGTGATTGTGAGTCCACCTTCAAAGTTCACCATCTTAGATATCTAACTCCTGTCTAATCTCTAGTGTCATCACACGATTGTCAAGGGTGTCCAGATACTCTGCTAAACGCTTATGCTTGCTCTCTCCAGGAGGCTTGTACATAATTGACATACCCTTGACTTGACCCTCTAGGGCGGTCACACGCTCCTCTAAGAGTTTGATATACTCTCTCATTAACCGAGGGTCTTCGTATACCTCAGGCATTGTTTGGATTGACTTTGACGACTCTTGCATCGGGTTTCATCTCCTCAATAGTTGGCAGTTTTTTCTCTGCAGTCTTTGCAGTCCTGAAATGATGGGCACTCTCTGGGTCGGCAAACCACTGGGTACCTTCCTTCCAGTATACCAGACCTCTTACAAAACTTCCACCGTGGGGGGCTGCGATCGTCCAATATGCTTTACGAGCCATAACAGAAAATACTAAAGGGCGTTTTTTATACGGGAAAAATATTTTTATTCCTTCTATATTTAGATGTCGAAAATGGTTCGTTATAGATTGCTCATTGCGAATTCTCTATAGAAACGCCCCCTATCGGTTACTGTCAGATAGGGGGCGAAGGGGTTAGTGTTACTTAGTGGCGCACGCTGACTGTAAACCAGCGGTGCACAGTTTCTGCATTTTAGCGTCTTGCATCTCAGAGACTGAGGTGATCGCTTGGGTACCGATCAGAGTACCGAAGAAGACGGTCAGGGCGAGGAGGGCGATTCGCATTGGTTGGTTGCTGTTGCTGTAATTATAGCGGATCGGGGTCAGTCCCGATCGCTGATGTTCCAGATGCCCCACTGTCCACCGTCATCGATCAGGTCGTTAGCAGCACGGCGGCAAGCACGGGCTCGACGGTCAGACTCGATGCACTCCATCGCGATGGACTTCAGGAAGGGGTTGGATGCATAGATGCCATCCTCATCGAACAGGGATTGTGCCATAGGGAAGTCAGAGGGTCGTGCCATTGGTTTGTTTCTTTGTTGCTCATAGTATAGGACCTCAGGCACCCACCACAACCGATGCTGTGCCACTATGCCCAGCGTCACACGATGCGGCGTCCGAACTTGCGGATCTCGCTGCTGCTCAGGGTGACACCGATGCGGGGGTCTTTCGCCTTGCCGTTGCGCTTGGTGCTATACTGCTTCTCTGCCTTGGGCAGCAGCAGGGACAGCACGGTGTCCGAATCCATCACCCACACCTC